>Ga0335069_10002115_pt1 | contig 30967 bp, 26 predicted proteins | sample Lox_Sample_11_FD_206714 | JGI IMG/M metagenome (GOLD analysis project Ga0335069, IMG submission 206714) | Soil microbial communities from Loxahatchee National Wildlife Refuge, Florida, United States - Lox_Sample_1.1 | ecosystem: Environmental > Terrestrial > Soil > Wetlands | place: USA...
TTGGATGTTCGATGTTGGAAGTTGGATGTTCCCCTATTTGATGGAATTCCCGTCAAACCAGTTCCTTCACCTTGTCTTCGAGGATCGTGGTGGCGATGCGCATGCGCATCGGTTGGCCGCGAGCCAGCGACTCGGCGAAGCGCAGCGCCTGCTCGGGCTTGATCTTGCCGGGCAGCGGTGGCTCGAAGGGATCTACCAGGGCTTCCACCAGCGCCGGGCCGGGAACGTTTAGCGCCTCCTCGAGGACCGACGAGCATTTAGCAGGGTCGGTCACGGTCAGGCCCACGGCGCCACAGGCGCGGGCGAACATGGCGAAGTCAATCGGCTGTAGCTCGACGCCGTATTCCGGGTTGCCCAGCATCACCATCTGCTCCCACCGGATTTGGCCCAGCACATTGTTCTTGATGATCACGACCTTGATCGGCAGTTCGTACTTCACCGCGGTCACAAAGTCTGCCATGAGCATCGAGAAGCCGCCGTCGCCGACGAACGCGACGCACTGGCGTTTGGGATAGGCCACCTGCGCGGCCATCGTGTAGGGCAGCCCATTGGCCATGGTGGCCAGGGTCCCGGAAAGCGAAAACTTCTGCCCGCGTTTGGCCTTGATCTGCCGCGCCCACCAGGTGGCGATGGTGCCGCTGTCGCAGGAAACGATCGCATCTTCCTTCAGGAGCTTGCCGAGTTCCCAGGCTACCACCTGCGGCTTCATAGGTTTGTCCGCGCGGGTGCCTCGCTCCTCCATGCTCCGCCACCACTCTTTCATTCCGTCCTGCGCCTTCTTCAGGAACGAGCGGTCCTGCTTGTACTCGAGCAGGGGCAGAAGCTCTGTCAGGCTCCGTTTGCTGTCGCCGGCCAGGCCGATCTCCACCGGGTAACGCAGGGCGATGCGCGCCGGGTCGAGGTCTATCTGCACGCCCCGCGCCTGGCCAGGCTTGGGCAGGAACTCCATGTAGGGGAAGGAACTGCCAATCATGAAAAGCGTATCGCACTCCTCCATGGCCAGTTGGGAAGGCGCCGTGCCCAGCAGGCCGATGCCGCCCGTGGTGTGCGGGTCGTCATCGGGCACGCAGGCCTTCCCGAGAAGGGCTTTGATAATCGGAGCGCCCAGCTTCTCGGACGCGGCGATGAGTTCATCGGTCGCACCCAGCGCGCCGGCGCCGGCCAGGATGGCTACTTTCTTGCCCGCGTTAAGGACGTCCGCCGCGCGCCTGAGGTCTTCCTTGCAGGGCAGCGCCGCGCCGCGCGCGAAGGTCTCCGTGTTGCCCTGGTGTTTGCCGCGCGGAGAGGGGTGGCCTTTCTTGACCTCCATGGATTGGAAGTCTATGGGAAAATTAATGTGCGCCACGCCCCGGCGGCTTAAGGCCATACGGCAAGCCATGTGAGTGACATTTGAAACGTGCTCCGGGCCCATAACCCGCGTGCTGTAAACCGCTACGTCCATGAAGACGCGGTCCAGGTCCACGTCCTGCTGCGCGTGGGTGTCGATAAGGTCGTGGTAATGGTGTCCGGTGATGGCCAGCACGGGCTGGGTATCCATCTTGGCGTCGTAAAGGCCATTGAGCAGGTGAATGCCGCCGGGCCCGGACGTCGCCAGGCAGACGCCCAACCGCCCGGTGTACTTGGCGTAGGCGCAGGCCATGAAGGCGGCGGATTCCTCATGCCGCACCTGCAGGAAACGCATCTGCTCCCGATGCGTGCGCAGCGATTCCATGATGCCGTCAATGCCGTCGCCCGGGAACCCGAAGATGATGTCCACCCCCCAATCAATCAGTGTCTCGATCAGAACGTCCGCGCCTGTCTTTGCCATAGCTGCTTCCTTTTCTTGTATGCGGCCGTCGCCACGGCCCGGCTCCCCGTTGCGAGCGTCGCCTCTGCTCGCGGCAAGGGCAAGTGGGGGATTCACCGTAGCCGAAGCTGAGATGGGGGAAGCACGAAATCCGAAGCACGAAATCCGAAACAAATGCCAATGCTCAAATCTCAAATGCTCAAAGCTCTCGCTGGGGGCAGGTTTGTGTCATTTTCGGTGTTAGCCGGTGAAGGCGTTTCGGATTCCGGGTTGCGGAATTCGGATTCGGGCGGTTGGCGCAGGGTGGCGGCTACGGCACAACGGTGTATGGGCCGGGACCGCCCGACCCCGTGCGCGTCGCCTGGGCGGATTCCAGCCGCGTGACGATCTCGTTGTAGGCATCCTCGTCTAGGGATAGCTCGGCCAGGCTGCATTTCAGTTGCCCTTCGGAGTTGGTCAGATGTTCGGCGGGCAGAACGATGATCGGCCAGGTGATTTTGCGCTCATCATTGACCTGCACGCTCAGGGTCAGACGCACCGGTTTGGCACGCACCTTGGCCCCGAGGTCGAGGATGGCGAAGCGCCTCAGCCACACGCATTGCGAGCTGCGCCTCAGGCAAAGGGAGTGCTCCTCGGTGCGCAGCACACGCTCGCCGCGCGACAGGCGCGCCGTGAACCGCACCGGGCAGTTCGGGACGGGGATGCTGGTCTCGATCCGCACGATGGGCCGGAAGGCGACGTGCGTGCCCCAGCGAAGGGCGCCCCGCTCGAGGCGGAGATGGCGGTTGATCGTTTGGGCGGCCAGCTCGACGCGGCTGACCTTCACCTGCTCGAGCCATTCGCGGCGGCCCACGAGCCGAAACGGAAACGCGGCTACCGCCCGGCCGGCTATCGCACCCACTACGCAGTAGGAGCCGGCGTGGGGGAACAGGCCTCGATCTCGAAGGCAGATAGGTGTCGCCCTGACGGTCAGTGCGTCCCCGGCCAGCAGAATGGGCCTTCGTTCCAGGGGCGTGCGTCGTTTGCCGGCCACCAGGCTCCAGGCGACTTCCGTCCAGCAGGCCGGCAGGGCGGCGCCCAGGTCGGAGGCCGGGATCGTGAACTCGGGGGCCACAAAGTCGCTCGCATCGGCCACCAGGCTCCCCCGGTGCCGATGTTGACCGCTCTGAATCCAAAGCTGCTGGCAAGCGGCCTTCAGCCGCTGCAGCCGGAGCTCTTGCGCCTGGGCCTCGCCCAGGACCTCGATGTCATGCCGGCTCAATGCCCGTCCGCGGCCGTCTATCACTTCCAGTTGAATGGCTCGGTATCCCGCGACGGCCTGCATCGGCAGACGGACGCAGGCGCGAGTGGTTCGGCCAAAGGTCCACTGTTCCAGCCGCCAGGCGGCGTCCGCCAACGGCACGCCTCCGTCGCTTCCCGCCTCGGCACAGGCAGACAGTTGCGCGCGGACACGCCGCGACAGAATGGGTTTCCCCAAGGGCCACCGGACTGCGAAGCTGATCTGGGCTTCGCTGGCGGCGCCCAGGACCTGCCTGGCCAGGGTCAGCGATTTCCGGGCGCGGATCGAGGTGCAGCTCAGCTCGCGGACCTGGGCGCGGAACAAGCAACGCGCCCAGCGCAGCAGGGGCGTGAGCCCTTCGCTGACCGTGCTCAGCCCCATGGTTGAGTGGGGCTTCCCGGAGCCGCGCCTTGAAGCGTCGAAAGAATCTTGCCGGCCTCGGCCTCGACGTTGGCCGGGGCCTGGCCGCACCCCAGGCAATCCGGCCGCCGCTCGACGCTGAAGAATTCGGCATGCCAGGGCCGGGCGAAGGTGCCCGGCACGAGCCGATTCGCAAAGACACAAAGGTTGACCTCGGGGGGCAAGCCGGTCAGGCCCGGGCTCGGCTCCAGCAGCATTTCGAGAGTCATGCGGCATTGCAGCAGCGCGATTTGCTCGATGTCCAGGTTCAGGGCGACGGTTGTTGGGGTGCGGTGGTTGCCCGCGCCGGTGTAGTCGGGAGTGGCGCCCTTGGGCACCTGCCGGTGAAGCTGCAGTTGCGCGGCCAGGCAGCCGTAACACGCTCCGCCAGCCGGCACGCGATACACCTCGCCCCCAATGCCACCCTCGTAAACCGCGCCGCCGGTCTGCGGCAACTTCAGGCGCAAGGCCACCTCGTTGATGGCGTGCTTGCTGGGCTCGTTGTCGGTGCAGACCGCGACCAGGTCCGGGTGCCAGCGCGCCAGCAGTCGCTCGAAAGAAGGCTGCTGCTCGACTACGTCCAGCGAACACGACCGGACGTGGGCGGTCGGGTTCAAGTTACGGACGTGCCTGGCCATCTCGCTCAGTTTGGATTTGCCGAGCGAGCGATACCCCAGGAGGTGCCGCACGATGTTGTGCTCCTCGATCCGCTCGCCCGGGCGCTCCACCAGCAGCAGGTGCACGCCCATGCGCCCCAACTCCGCCGCGACGCGGCAGCCGCCGGAGCCCAGCCCGACCACGGCGACTCGCTTCATCTGCAGCCACTCGGGGTCGAGCAGCCCCGTCACCGGCCTATAGAATTCAGCCTGGTTCATTGCTCGGGATGACAGGCGCGGCACGGCACGTGATTAGCGGAGTTCGTCGTCCGCCTCGGCCGGCCATTTGTGCAGCGTGAGGTACACGAGCAGGCAGGCGAACCAGCGGTGCGCGGCATGGATGCACGTGGCGGCGGTGTCCCGCGCGGGGTTCCATTCGGAGGACGCCAGGCGATTCGTCCAGCACAGCTCATTGCCCGGCATCTGGTGGGGCGAACCCGGCAGCGGAAGCTCGCTGAATATCTGCGGCGGCTCGAACGGGTAGCGGCGCGGATACCGGACCTGGATGGGAAACCGCCGCCCGCTCTCCACGACCGTGTAGCGCCAGTAAAGCAGATTGCCGTCCAGATGGAGCGTGGCCCGCCCGCCGTAGCGCTCCTCCATCGCCCGCACCTCGGCCACGAGTCGCTTTTTATCCTTCAGCAGCCGAGGCCGCCACGCGCAGTGCCGCCGGAATTGCGCGGGAGGAACGCCCCCCTGTGCCGGCGGGCCCGCCAGCACTATCCTGTCCGCGAACACCGGGCGGACGTGCCGGTATTCGAATCCCAGCTCCTCGCTCAGCACATAGAAGTCGAACTTGAAATTCCGGTGAAACAGGCTGAGCGGGTCGGGCCGCGGGTTGTTGATCGTGACGATCGAGAACACCAGCGCCTTCGTGTCCGACGCTTTCACGGCTTCGATGTCGGCCAGCAAGTCGCCCTCACTGCACACATCCAGGCAATCCGGGTGAAGATGGATACAGCCCATATTGCCGGTCCGGGGCTCCCGCACGCGCATGGCCTCCAGCGCGCGGGATTGGTATTCCGTGTCGAAAAGGACGCTTTCCTCCGTGCAGTCCGCGTTGGGCCCGGCGCCAATGAACCCGTTTACCTTGAACACCGGCCAGCCTTCCTGCCGGACGAACTGCCCGGTCAGCATCCCCCCGATCTCGATGCCGGTTCCTCGCTCCTGCTGAAAATTGCAGATGTATTGGTAAATCGGCTCAAGCAACCCCCGCGCCAGGATCACGGACGGGTACTCGCTCAGCGGGCATTCGCACGGCTTCCGTTCCGGGCCGGCTACAGTTGGACTCACGCTGGCGCCTTCCGCCATATCCCTAAGATGCCTTCCCGGGAGAGTCTTGTGTACTGGGGTATTGACCCGCCTAGGCTAGCCAGGGCAGTGGATTGGCACCCCCCAAGGCGGGCAGCACTGGCACACCCCAGCCCACGGCTGCCGCACCCGAGGCCCTCCCTTGCCTTCCGGGTGAGGCTCCTGTGAGACGCCGGTGTATCTCCCATGGGGCCCGGATCACATGGGAGATACACCGGCGTATCACCGGTGCAACGCCGGACTAACGGGAGCCTGAACGGCCTCTCAACCCGCTGTGGGACCCTGAACCCGCAATGGCGCGGCAGCGTCTCAGATTGCGGCAGCCCCCCGCCGCTTTCGCGCGTGCCCGCTCTTCCAAAGCGGCAGAGGACCGCCCCACGCCAAAGCCTTGACGAGACCGTTGGGTTAATGGAAAGAGCCTCGGGGGCTCAGCCAACCAGGGTCGTCAACTCCCGGAGCGACGCGATCTCGCAGGCTATCGAAAGGCCCGAAGGGCGTGGCTTGCGTCCGGGGTTGTACCAACAGGCATCAATTCCATAAAGGACGGCGCCTTCAATATCCGAGCCCCACCCATCGCCGATCATGAGGACATCTTCCTTGGCAGGATGCCCGAGTCGGGCGAACGCTTTCTCGAAGAACTCCGTGGCGGGCTTGGCGGCGCCAATCTCCTCAGAGATGATCAACTCAGAGATGTAGTGCCGGATGGGAGAGCGGCCCAGCCGCCCGCGCTGGACCTCCCTCAGGCCATTGGTGAGGATGGCAATGCGATGACGCCGGTGCAGGGCCCGGAGGACTGTCTCGGCGTCCTCAACCAGCTCCGAGCAGTTGGCGAGGCACTCCAGGTAGCCGGCGCTGAGAGCCGGCGCCGAGTGGCTGACCCCGAGTTCGGCCAGCAGCAGCTCGAACCGGCGCACTTTCACGAACCCCGGCGTCAGCTCGCCTTTTTCAACGGCCTGCCACAGGGCCTGGTTGATCCGCCGGTAGGAGGGGAGGTGACGGGCGGCATCGAAGGTGACTCCAATTCGCGCCAGGGCCTGGCCCAGCGCGGCGCATTCGGCACGGTCGTAGTCAAAAAGGGTCCCGTCGGCGTCGAACAGCAGCCACGCGTAGCGCGGGCGCAAAGTGCCACGCGCAGCGCCAGCCGCCGGCCCCAAGGTCTGCTTTTCCATCCCGGGATGAAGGAAGCTGCCGCGGAGCATGTCGAGTAAATTCGATGCTCATGCCCGGCCAGAAGCCGACCGTGGCCCGCCGGAGTTGCGTCACGAAAACGCTGCTCGACGGCGCCGGGCGGCGCGGCTAACGTGGCCGCCTGCCCGACGTGAGGTGAACTATGGATGAACTGTTACGAATGCTGCAGACCAACGCCCTGGAATCGCACGAAAACATCGCGCGGATGCTCGGAGTGCCAGCCGCCGAGGTCAGCCGCCGCATTGCTGAGTATGAGCGCAGCGGCCTGATCCGCGGCTACCAGGCCGTCCTGAACGAGGACCGGCTGGAGCTGGACAAAGTCACGGCGGTTATCGAAGTGAAAGTGACGCCCCAGCGCGAGGGAGGCTTCAACACCATCTCCGAGCGCATCAGCCGTTTCCCCGAAGTGCGGTCCGCCTACCTGATGAGCGGGACCTACGACCTGCTGCTCTTCGTGGAAGGCCCGACGCTGCGCGAGGTGGCCGCCTTCGTGAGCGAGCGGCTTTCCACACTCGAAGGCGTGGTCTCCACCTCGACGCATTTCATGCTCAAAACCTACAAGCGCTACGGCGTGCTGATGCACCAGGAATGCGCCGATGAACGGCTCACCGTCTCTCCGTAACCGCATCAACGCCGCGGTGCGTGACATCCCCCGGTCGGGCATCCGGGATTTCTTCGACATTGTCACGCAAATGAAGGACGTGATCAGCCTGGGCATCGGCGAGCCGGACTTCGACACGCCCTGGCACGTGCGGGAGTCCACGGTGTTCGCCCTGGAGCGAGGCGTCACGCATTACACGAGCAACCTGGGCTATCTCGAGCTGCGCCGGGCGCTCGCCCGCTACGTCCACAAAGCCTTCGAGGCCGAATACAGCCCGGAAGACGAAGTGCTGGTCACGGTAGGCGTCAGCGAAGCGCTGGACCTGGCTCTGCGGGCGCTGCTCAACCCCGGGGACGAGGTCCTCTACCACGAGCCGTGCTACGTCTCATATCGGGCGACCATTCTCTTCGCCCACGGCGTGCCCGTGCCGGTGGAGACCCGCGCCCAGGACGGGTTCCGCCTGACACGCGCCATGCTCGAGGCGCGGGTGACGCCGCGCACCAAGGTGCTGATGCTCAACTTCCCGAACAACCCGACCGGCGCCGTCATGGGGCGCGCCGACCTGGAGGACATCGCCGCCTTCGCGCGCGAGCGGGACCTGCTGGTCATCACCGATGAGATCTACGCCGAGCTCACCTACGATGCGCCGCACACGAGCATCGTGAGCCTGCCCGGGCTGCGCGAGCGGACGATTTTCCTGCACGGGTTCTCCAAAGCCTGGGCGATGACCGGCTTCAGGCTGGGGTATGCCTGCGGTCCCGCCGAGCTGATTGAGGCCATGATGAAGATTCACCAGTACACGATGCTGTGCGCCTCGTCCCTGAGCCAGAAAGCGGCGCTGGAGGCGCTGGCCCGTCCGGAATCAGACATTGCGGAGATGGTGAATGAGTATCGGCGACGCCGGAACTTCATTGCCGCGGCGTTCGCCGACCTGGGCCTGGAATGCCAGCGGCCCCTGGGGGCGTTCTACGCGTTCCCCAGCGTGGCGAAGTTCGGCCTCCCGGCAAAGGACTTCGCGCTGGAGCTGTTGCGCCAGGAAAAGGTAGCGCTCGTGCCGGGAACGGCCTTTGGCGACTGCGGCGAGGGGTTCGTCCGCTGCGCTTATGCCACGAGCATGGAGAACATCAAGGAGGCCATGGCCCGGCTGCAGCGCTTTCTCAGCCGCCGGAAGTAGGCCCAGGCCTGCACTCCGGCAGCCCAAAACCCTTCTTGCAACTCAGTCTCAACTGCCCTAGTTTCCCCGCAGTGAAACGTAAGCCCACGCCCGAGTTCGAGATGATCGAGGGCCAATGTGCCGGGGCAGCGGTATGCCCTCTAAGCCGCATTCAGGCTGGGTCCGTGGTGTGCATCAAGCGGCTCGCGATGGCGCCCGACGTAAGCGACCGGTTGCGTGAGCTGGGGCTTTGCGAGGAGCAGCGCATCAAGCTGCTGGCGCGGCAGTCCTCTTACATTTGCCAGGTGTGCAACGCGCGGCTGGCCATCTCGGGCCGGCTGGCGGACTCGATCATGGTGGAAGCCTTGCCGGAGGCGCTGCAGGAGGCTTGATCCGCGCCGGCGCGGACGCATCACAGCTTATGCCTCCAGTACTTCAACCCCTGACCTCCGTCGCCCTCGGCGGCAAGGCTACCGTTGTCGAGATCAAGCTCCCGCCCGAGAGCCGCCCGCGCCTGATGGAAATGGGCCTGCTCGTCGGCACCCCGGTTGAGCTGGTGCGCTTCGCCCCGCTGGGCGACCCGGTCGAGATCAAAGTGCGCGGCTACCATCTGACTTTAAGAAAACACGAGGCAGAGCAAATCCTGGTGCAACCAAGCGGCTAGGCCGCCCTGCCGATGAATCCCGTGCCTCCGAGCGCAGAGGATCAAGCCGTCTTGCCGTCCAAGGCGGTGCCGGTCGGCTTGGCTGGCCCCGGCCCCGCCAGCCGCGTGCCGCAGCCGCCCGCCTCCGCCCGACCGCCTTACATCGTCCTGACGGGGAATCCGAACTCGGGCAAGACAACCCTGTTCAATGCGCTCACCGGGCTGCGCGCCAAGGTGGGCAACTACGCTGGTGTGACCGTCGAGCGCAAGGAAGGCAAACTGCTCGGGGCGCCTGCCGGCTCCAACGCCCGCGTGCTCGACTTGCCGGGCACTTACAGCCTGAGCCCGCAGTCCATAGACGAACAAATCTCGCGCGACGTGCTGCTCAACCGCCTGCCCGAGCTGCCTGCGCCCGCGACGATCATCGTTGTGGTGGATGCCTCGAACCTCCAGCGCAATCTCTACTACGCCAGCCAGGTCATCGAACTCGGCTACCCCACGCTGATCGCGTTGAACATGGTGGACGTGGCTGAAGCGAACGGGAATCAGATTGACGCCGGCAAGCTGGCGGTGGAACTCGCGGTGCCGGTCGTGCCAATGGTAGCCAGCACGGGGCGGGGATTGCCGGAGCTTCGACAGGCCATCGCGTCCTCGCTAAAGGCCCCGCGCCGGACCACACCGCGCCAGTTCCTGAAATTGCCGGCCACCCTGCAGGCGGAAGCCGAATCGCTTGCCGCCATGCTGGCCAAAAGCCCGACGGGCGCTGAGCCACAGGCCAGGGCCGAGGCCCTGCTGATTCTAGGCAACGAAAAGGCCCTGGCCTCGAGCCTGGGACATTACCCGGCGCGCATCCACGAATCCGTCGCAGCAGCGCGGCAGCGGCTTGAAGCCGCCGGCATTGATTGGCGAGGCGCGACCATCGAAAGCCGTTACCTGGTGGTGTCCGAAATCCAGCGCGCCGTCACCACCGAACTGGCGCCACCCGGCGAGACCTTCAGCGACAGGCTCGACAAGGTGCTGACGCACAAGCTCTGGGGCACGCTCATCTTCCTGGCCATCATGACCGTGATGTTCCAGAGCATTTTCACCTTCGCCCGCATTCCGATGGACGCGCTCGAGGCAGGCGTAGATGGGCTGGGACGGCTTGTCGGCGGCCTGATTCCTCCTGGCGACTTGAACAGCCTGCTGGTGGACGGCGTCATTGCCGGCGTCGGCGCCGTAGTCGTCTTCCTGCCGCAAATCCTGCTCCTGTTTCTATTCATCGGGTTCCTCGAAGACACCGGGTACATGGCACGCGCGGCCTTCCTGATGGACCGGCTGATGAGCAAGGTGGGGCTGCACGGCAAGAGCTTCATCCCGATGCTGAGTTCGTTCGCCTGCGCCATACCCGGGATTATGGCAACCCGGACTATCGAGAGCCCGAAGGACCGCCTGGTGACCATCCTCGTAGCGCCCCTGATGAGCTGCTCCGCGCGCCTGCCGGTGTATACGCTGCTGATAGCGGCGTGTATCCCCAATCTGACCGTGCTGGGCTTCCTCAAATTGCCCGGGCTCACGATGCTGGCCATGTATCTACTCGGGATTGTTGTGGCGCTGCTCATGGCCTGGCTGTTCAAGAAAACCTTGCTCAGGGGCGAAACCCCCATGCTCATTATGGAGCTGCCGCCCTACAAGCGGCCCCTCGTGCGGGTGGTCCTGCGCCACATGTGGGACCGCTCCAAGCTGTTCCTCCGCCGGGCCGGCACGGTCATCCTCGGCATCAACATCCTGCTCTGGTTCCTGGCTACCTACCCGCATACGGCGGCCGCGCCGACAGCCCATCCGGCGGGACAGGCCAGCCTGGAGCCCCAAGCCCTGCACTCCCCCGCCTCGGAGCAAGCCGCCGGCGCACAGGCGAGCCTGGCCGCCCTCGGCAGCGAAGCAGCCGGCGAGCGGCTTCGCCAAAGCTTCGCCGGCCACCTGGGCCGCCTGATCGAGCCGGTCATTGCGCCCCTGGGCTTCGATTGGAAGATAGGCATAGGCATAGTTGCCTCCTTCGCCGCCCGGGAGGTATTCGTCAGCACTATGTCAACCGTCTATAACGTGGACAATGCGGGGGATGCCTCGTCCGTGACTTCGAGCCTGGCCCAGACCCTCAAAGCGCAGCGCAGGCCCGATGGCAGCCCGGTTTACACGCCGCTCACCGCCATTACTCTGATGGTTTTCTACGTATTTGCTCTCCAATGCGTCAGCACGGTCGCCATTGTCCGGCGCGAGACCAATTCATGGAAATGGCCGGTATTCCAGTGGTTATACATGGGTGCTCTCGCATGGGGGCTGGCCTTTATGGCTCATGTTGGGGGACATTGGCTGGGCTGGGGCTGACGCCTGGCCCGAGGCGCTCGGCATTCCGCCGTTTTCCACGGGAGGGCGTCCTCGGGTATGGGGTGAAAATAGTAGTAAAAAAGTCTTGCACAAACAGGGTACAGGCGAATATAGTTGACTACATCGAACGGCAAAGTCCGTAGCATAAGCGAACATGCATTCGCCGCAGCCACATCGGCGTCGAGGTTTCACGATCCTCGAGCTACTGGCCGTCATTGCCACGATCGGAACACTGGCGGCCCTTTTGTTGCCCGTCTTGGGTAAGGCCAAGATCAAGGCGCAGCGCACTACCTGTCTCTCCAATCTCCGCCAGCTCGGCTATGCCTGGGTGATGTATAAAGATGAGAACGAGGACTACCTCACCGAATCCTACCCCGTGAACAACGCCGACGTGTGGGTCCAGGGGGACATGACCAAGGCCGCTGAGGCAGGCAACACGGACCTGATTCGCGCCGGCAAGCTTTACAACTACAACCAGAACGTCGCGATCTACCATTGCCCGGCCGACCAGGGCGTGGTCATTGACGGCACGCTGACGCCGACCGTGCGCAGCTACTCGATGAACTGCTTCATGGGCGCCCGCGACCCCAGTGTGGGCCTGATACCCTCGACGGCCAAAGGCTACGTTCCTTTCTACTCCACCTACGCGGAAATCCCCCGCCCTTCGCAGCTCTGGGTCATGCTGGACGAGGATGAGCGCAGCATTAACGACGGGTTCTTCGTTACCGACCCCACCGGCATGATCTGGTTCGACTTCCCCGCCAACTCCGCGCACCGTCACAACTATAGTTTCACCCTGACGTTCGCCGATGCCCATGCCGAGGTGTGGCATTACCGTGACCCCCACAGCATGCAGGTGAGCATGAGCAAGACAGAGCAGCCCGGTAACGCGGACCTGGCGCGGTTGGCGAACGCCGCCGTGACCCCCAAGTAGGCTCCGGTCGGGCCCTTCCTCAGCCCGCCTTCTTCAGCAGTCCCAGCTTGACCAGCCAATCGGCGATGTAAGCTGCCTTCTCGCGGCAGCCTTCGTCGTTGAGGTGGCATTGATCAACCCACATGTTCGTCTGGGAGGGGTCCCACGTGTGGAAGGGGATCACCGGCACCCGCAGGGATTCTCCCACCTCTATCATGATTGCATTATTCCGGGCGACTGCGGCCTGCGCCCGTTCCTCTACTTTGGCTTCACGCGCCGGGTCGTTCTTCAGTTCGGGCATGAGGAAATAAAGCCGGTGTGGGGCCCACTTCCACGTGACGAAAACCGGCACGGCGTTGTGCGCGCGGCACAGGCCCACCAGCGATCTCAGATTCTCACGATACCCCAGATTATCCCGCTGGCTGATATCGTTGGTAGCGCCCAGGCAGGCCTGCGCTGAATCCACCTGCACGCCCAGTGTCTGGCGCTGGAAAGGGTCCGGGTGCAGCAGCCGCCAGGCGCCCAGTCGCACGGCGTAGGACGGAACATGCGCCCAGGCACGAAACGGTGCGAGCCCGGCCGAAATCACGGCCGTGTTGTCCGCCGTTCTCCAATGAGTGTAATCAGGTTTGTACGGCTGCGGGCTCATCAATGGAAGGGAATCGTTTCCGCCTTCATGGATGAGCACCAGGTCGGGCTGCGTGTAAATGCCCCTGAACGCCAGCGCTCCCACCATCTCCGCCGTCGTGTAGTAAGGGCAGCCGCCGTTGACGGCATCCACGGAATACCCCTTCTGCCGCAGGCATTTCTCCATCTGTGCGGGATACGAATTGGTAGGGTCCGATACGCCCTGCGACCATGTCGTCGAGCCACCGATGCAAAGAATGCGCATGTCGTTCGTCTTGGGTCCGCCGCCGTAGCGCCAGCCGTAGGCATTGGCATGCCGCGTGCCGGGCATGGGCTCGAAGTTGGACCACAGGTAGGGTCGGATGCTCGGCAGCAACGACTCGGGCGTGTCTTTGGTCACGCCGTGCAGCGCAAAGAGGAAATTCTGCTTCTCAGCCGCCGGCATCAAGCGGGCGAAGTAGACACGCGAGGCCAACTCCACGCCGATCACCAGGATGGCCGCTGACATGCACAACTTCAGCAAAATCGAGGTTCGCTTGCTCATTTGGCTCTAGCCATTCAGGTAGTAGCGTAAGCCTCCGGCTTGCGCCAGTCCCGGCAACCCTCTGGGTTGCCGCACACGACGCGCCACTCCAACAATCCAGAGGATTGTCGAGACTACCGCAAGCCGGAGGCTTACGCTACTCAAAGCCCCGCTCTTTCCACCCCTGCTCGCCTCTGCTAAGCTCGCCCTATGGCCTTTGACTCCTATGGCGCCTTTCTCAAACAGCTCGAAGCCGCGGGCGAACTCAAACGCATCCCGCAGCCGGTCGCCACGGAGCTGGAGATCACTGAATTCGCCGACCGGGAGATGAAGCAGCCCGGCGGCGGCAAGGCGCTGCTGTTCGAAAACCCCACGGTAAATGGCAAGAGCTCCCCTACCCCGCTGGCGATCAACACCCTGGGGTCGCACAAGCGCATGGCCCTGAGCCTGGGCGTCGGCTCCGTGGACGACGCGGCAGCCGAGCTGGCGTCGCTGCTCAAAGCCAAGCCGCCGGCCAGTTTCAAAGAGGCCATCAGCCTGCTCGGCACAGCCCTGGAACTGCGGCATGCCCGGCCCAAGCTGGTGTCCACCGGCCCGTGTAAAGAGGTGGTGCACCAGTTCGACGCTCCGGCCACACGCACCGAGCCTTGGCCTCCCGCCCCGGACATTTCTTCACTTCGGCCTTCGGGCTTCGGCCTTCGGGCTTCTCCTCCCCTGCCCTCCCTGCTTGATCTCCCCATCCAACAGTGCTGGCCCCTGGACGGCGGCCGCTTCATCACCTTCCCCTGCGTCGTCACCAAGGACCCCGATACCGGCGAGCGCAACGTGGGGATGTATCGCATGCAGGTGTATGACGAGCGCACGACCGGCATGCACTGGCAGTTGCAGAAAGTCGGCGCAAGGCATGGCCGGCGCTATTACGAAACCGGCACGCGGATGCCGGTGGCGGTGTTCCTGGGCGGCGACCCGGCGCTGACCTTCGCCGCTACCGCGCCGCTGCCCGACGGCGTGGACGAGTTCCTGCTCGCGGGCTATCTGCGGAAGAAATCGGTGGAGCTCGTCAAATGCGAAACATGCGACCTGGAGGTGCCCGCCAACGCAGACGTCGTGATGGAGGGCTTCGTGGACCCCCGGGAGCCCTTGCGCGAGGAAGGGCCGTTTGGCGATCACACCGGCTACTACTCCCTGCCGGCGCCCTACCCGGTGTTTCACGTGACCGCCATCACGCACCGGAAGGATGCCGTGTATCCGGCCACCATCGTGGGGATGCCTCCCATGGAGGATTTCTACATTGGCAGCGCGTCGGTGAGGCTGTTCCTGCCAGTGTTCAAAATGACATTCCCCGAGCTGGTGGACCTGGCGCTGCCGGCCGAAGGCGTGTTCCACAACCTGGTATTCGCGAGCATCAAGAAGACCTACCCCATGCAAGCGTTCAAGGTCATGCATGGCCTCTGGGGCATGGGGCAAATGATGTTCACCAAATACATTGTGGTCGTGGACGACGATGTGGATGTCCATAACACGAGCGAGGTCCTGTTCCGGCTCTGCGCCAATACCGACCCCCAGCGCGACAGCATCTTCACCAAAGGCCCAGCCGACGTGCTCGATCATGCGACCACGGAACTGGCCATGGGCAGCAAGCTGGGCATAGACGCCACGCACAAGCTGCCCGGGGAAGGCCACCGCCGCGGCTGGCCGCCGCTCATCCGGATGGACCCTGCCGTGAAGGAGCGAATGGGCAAGCTGCAGGCCGGATAAGCCCTGCTTCCGGAATACCCCTCCCTTCCGCGTAATCGAACCCGGCTCGGCGCTCGAATGGGGTGTGCATCACTGCCCTCGGGTGCCCAAAACCCGCAAGCCACTATACCGGTGGCACTTATGAATTCCAGCCCACCAGCGTTCCTCCAAGCCCTGTCCGCACCCCCTGGCTACCCCCTCCAGTGCCACACCGTCGTACCTCTGCAAACCTAGCAGAGGTACGACGGTGAGGTAGTGGAGGGGATAGGGATGGGGTCCGGATATGGTTCAGATAGCGTGGTCCGCGCCGTTCACGTCTAAGTGCGCGAAGCAGCGCTCGCCATTGAGGAACTCGATGCGGTTGTCCCTGTAGCGCAGCTTGATCTGGCCCTTGCCGTCCAGCTCCATGCAGGCGCCTTCACCCAGCCGGATGCTATTGTTGTGAAGGTTCAGCCCCACCTGGAACGTGCCGGGCAGGTCAATGCCCGTGACGCCCTTGCCGGGCAGGTGGATGGCCGTCTGGAAATGATTGGCCCCGTCGTGAATCTGAATGCCGTGCTGCATCGGCGCGGTGCCGCCCACGGCCTGGATGTTCAGCCCGATGGCCAGCGGCGCGTCAGCCCCGCTGTAATCGTTGCTCATCTCGATGTTGGCGCCCAGCGCCACGCCGCGGCTGTGGTTGAACACCTCCGAATGCAAGCCAGTGGACCATCCCGGCCCGTGCTTGTGCAGCCGCGAGCAGACGACGCAGGCGTCGCCGACTTCATGGTGCGTTTCGAGGCTGGCATAGAGCGTCCACGGGTAGGATTGCCTGCCCTTTTCCTGGTGAATCAGGGAGAGCACCTCATGGGTGATGGGCGGGCCGTTGTTTTCATCGCCGCGCTCGAAGAGGAGCATCGTGTCCAGGGGTTGGCCAGGAGGCTCGCCTTGCCTCATGCGCGTGGTGACCGGCTCGCCTGAGCTTTTGGTCGGGGCGGCGGCGGCGCGCCGGCTGCCGAACAGGCCGGCGATCAGGGAGATGAGGCCCGTCACGAGGAACTGGCGGCGGCGGCTGGAAGGAACACTGGCTTTCTTGTTCATGGATGCATAGGATTGTCGCCACATTGCAATCATGCAACAGCCATCACAATCCACTAAACTGAGCCGCCGCCATTTCCTGGGACTCACCACGGCGGCGCTCGCCTTTCCCTCGATCATCCCCGCCAGCGCGCTCGGGCGGGATGGCAAGCCCGCTCCCTCGGGGCGCATCACCGTCGGAGCTGTGGGCAGCGGCACCATGGGCACCGGGAATGTCATCTCCTTCCTCGACCTCAAGGAGTGCCAGGTCGTTGCCGCCTGCGACGTTGATCGCAAGCACCTCAATGCGCTCGTGGGCAAGGTCAACAAACGCTATGATGACAAGGGCTGCAAAGCCTACCACGACTACCGCGAGCTGATGGCGCGCCCCGACATTGACGCGGTAATGCTGGCTACGCCCGACCACTGGCATGCGCTAGTGGCGGTGGAGGCGGCGCGGCGGAAGAAGGACATTTACGGCGAGAAGCCGCTGGCCCGCACCATTGCCGAGCAGCAGGCCATCGTCAAGGCGGTCGAGGCCAACCACCGCATCTGGCAGACCGGCTCGTGGCAGCGCTCGGTCGCCAATTTCCACAAAGCTGCCGAGATCGTGCGCAACGGGCTGATCGGGAAAGTCACGCGCGTCGAGGTGGGCCTGCCCGGCGGCCAGGGCGGCCGGGTGCAAAAGCCCGAGGACATGCTGCCCAGCACGCCCCCGCCCGAGCTGGATTACGATACCTGGATTGGCCCCTCGAAAATGTATGACTACATCAAGGGCCGGGTCCACCGGGAGTGGCGGTGGAACTACAACACGGGCGGTGGCCAATTGATGGACTGGGTCGGGCACCACTGCGACATCGCGCACTGGGGCTGCGACTTCGACAACTCCGGCCCCTTCGAGATCGACGGCAAAGGCGAGTTCCCGCCCGTGGATGCGGTTTGGAACACCTGCCCCAAGTACTGGATTGTGCTGAAGTATCCGCGTGACATCACAATGATCATCGCCGGCGGATACGATGAGATCCGCAGCGGCACCAAGTGGATCGGCACCGAGGGATGGGTGCACGTTAACCGGGGCGTATTCCAAGCCTCGAATGAGGAATGGCGCGACTATCGGCAACTGCCGGAGGAATTGCGCAAGGTGAAGCTCCCCATCTCCACCAATCACCACGCCAACTTCCTGGAGTGCATCAAGTCGCGCCAGCCTACCATCACCCCCGTCGAGACGGCCCATCACTCGGCCATCCCCGGCCACCTCGGCCTCATCTCGATGCTCGTGGGGAGGAAGCTGAAGTGGGACGTGCAGAAAGAGGTCATTCTCGACGACCCCGAGGCCAGCAAGCTGCTGGGCCGACCGTATCGCGCGCCCTGGAAGCTCGCCGGCGATATGGCCCGGGCATAGCCCGAATAGTAACTATCCAGCTAGTCGCGTAAGCCTCCGGCTACGCGCCCGGCCCAGCCGACCGCATCGGACGGCTACAAAGCACCGATTACGAGCCGCCTTACTGCTCCATCGGATGGTATCGCCATAGTGGCACGAGGCGATGTCAAGCCCCATCCGGAGGACTTGCCCGCTTATTCCATCGCCGCCTGCGGTTGGTCCAGCGTCACGGCCGGGCCTGGAAGCGAGCTGAGCTTCCGGCCCACTAAATACGCCACGAAGGCAATGCCAAACCCCACAAACCACGAATAGCTGTAAAGCGAGACCAGGAACGGCCCGACGCGCGTCGCGTCCAGCAGGTGCACCTCGACCAGGAAGCCCGGCAGGCTGGGGAGCACGCCCAGCACCAGCGCGATGAAGGCCACAATGCTGAACCCGTTGCTGAAGCGATACTCGCCGTCCGCCTCGTAAAGCCCGGCCAGGTTCAGCCGGCAGCGGTTCCACACAAAGTAATCGGCAATGAGTATCCCGCCAATGGGGCCCAGCAGCCCGCTGTAGGCAATCAGCCATTTGAAGATGTAGCCATTCGGATCGGCGATCAGCTTCCACGGCATCATGAGAATGCCCACGATACCCGTCACCAGGCCGCCCAGCCGGAACGAGATGCGCCGTGGCGCCAGGTTCGCGAAATCATTCGCGGGGCTGACCACATTGGCGGCGATGTTGGTCGCCAGCGTCGCGATGCACAGCGCCACCATCGCCACCACCAGAACCAGCGGGCTGCTGAAACGCGTCAGCACCTCCACCGGGTCCCAAATCGTGTGCCCATAAATGATCGTGGTGGCGGAGGTAACAGCCACCCCGATGAAGGAGTAAAGCGCCATCGTCAGCGGCAGCCCGAGCGCCTGACCCAGCGCCTGGTCCCGCTGCGAGCACGCGTAGCGCGAGAAGTCCGGAATGTTCAGCGACAGCGTGGCCCAGAACCCAATCATGCCCGTCAGCGCGGGAAAGAAGAACGACAGGAACTGCCCGCTGCGCGGCTGGCCCGGGTCAAAGGCCGAAGGCTGGGACAGGATCGGCCCAAACCCGCCCGCGCGGCGATAGGCCCAGTCCAGCAGCAGCAACCCCAACACAATCAAGAGCGGCGCCTTGATGTTCAGCAGCCAGCGGATGCAATTGATCCCCTTATAGACCACCAGCATGTTGATGCCCCAGAAGAGGAGGAAACAAAAGAACTCGGACCAGGTGATGCCCAGCACGGCCGAGGGCTTGCCGCCGGCGAGCGCCGGGATGAACACAGCGAGAATCTTGTGGATCGCGTTGCCGCCGATCCAGGCTTGGATGCCGAACCAGCCGCACGCCACCAGCGCGCGCAGCAACGCCGGTATATTCGCCCCCCGCGTGCCGAAGGCCGCCCGGCAATACACCGGGAACGGTATGCCGTAGAGCGTCCCCGCGTGGGCGTTGAGCACCATCGGCACGAGCACGATGACGTTGCCGAGGAAAATGGTCAGGATGGCCTCCCACCAATTCATGCCCCCGCCGATCAGCGACGAGGCCAGCATGTAGGTGGGAATGCAGGCCGACATGGAAATCCACAGCGCGGCGAAGCTGCCCAGCCGCCACTTACGCTCCTGCGGCCCCACCGGCGCGAGGTCGGCGCTAAAGAGCCGGCTTCCCTCCAGCCGGGCCAACTGCCCGGCAGACAACTCGGCTCGGAGGGAGTTCATGTGGATTAGCATTATTACTAGGTCGCATAAAACCTGGCAACCGCAAGTTCCTCGTTCACAACCCAGGATGGGGACGCCTCGGCGAGGCGCCCTCACGGGTGTGAAATGCTTCGGCCTTTCATCAGAGCCTCCTTTCACGTCGGCTGCTACGCTGTCTCGGAGGGCAAGGGCTTTCGAGCGCAGGGCTCGTTGGGCAGCGGGCAAAGGGCGAGGCGACACGCGTCCGCCTGCGGACCGTTTGTCACTTCGGATTTCCCTTTCTGCGTGAGGCACCCGTGCCCGCCCGGTCTAACCAACCAACAGACGAAACTGAAGCGAGCGGTATATGAGTTGTGTATGCATTTTAACGCCGGTGGTGATCGCCGCGTGGCCGGCGTTCAGCGCGGCGGTCGTGGCTGCGGCGAATTCGCTCGGCTATGTGCTGGTGGAGGAGACGGTTAAGCAGCGCCAGAAGGCCAGCGCGCAGGAGCAGGGGCAGCAGGTCACGCTGGAGATCGCCAACAGCGAAGTGGTGACCGAGCAACTAGGGCGCGACCAGCAGATTTGCGCGACGCGCGGCAACGTCACCGTGAAGTTTGCCCGGGACGCCCGGGGCGCGGCCTCGGTCTGCGTCTCGGGCCAGGGGCACACCGAGGAGGAGTTGCGCGCGTTGGGGGAGGAGTTGAGCCAGCGCGTGGTGCAGCGCTACATTTACCAGCGGCTTATGGATGAAATTCGGGCGCGGCAATTTGTCGTGGTCGAGGAGGAAGTGGACGCGAACCAGGCGATTCGCCTGAAGGTTCGGCATTGGGACGGGTAGGCGCGCATAGGAAATCCACATGGCACAGCGTGAGTTTGACATCATTATCTCGCCGGACGGCGGGGTGGAAGTCCACGTCCGGGGTTACAAGGGGAAGAGCTGCATGGAGGTCATGAAGATGTTTGAGCAGGTGGTGGGTGAATTGAAGTCGCGCGACCAGACCAGTGAGTTCTACGAGCCCGACGAGCAGGTGCAACTGAATATTGACCAGAGACATTAGCCAGAGAGTGGGGTGAAGTGGTGTTGGACAGATGGAGCGCCGGAGGCTGCCGGCGCTCCATTGTCCACCCGCGCCCCCGGCCCGATTGCGTAGCATGGCGCAGGTGACCCGCCAGGATCAGGCATCGAGTTACTACCCGCCGCGGTCGCGGTGGTACACCCGGCTCTTGTACGGCTCGGTTGGACCGGTGTCCCGCAGCCTTCGCCTGCCCAAGCTCGTCTCCTCATCTAACCTGCCCGGCTGGCACCTGCTGCTGAGCGTGGCCCTGCCGGGATTCATCTTCTTCGTGCTGGGTCGCGAACGGCTGGGGCGGGCGGTCGTGGGAATCTACCTGGCGGCTGCGGCGGTATTCCTCGTTGCGCTGGGATTCACCGTGGCCAATCTCGCCTTCGGGGTGCTGGTGTCGCTCCATGCCATCAGCATCGTTGCCATGGAGTGGCTATGGCTCAAGGAATCCAACGGCTTCACCAAGGTTTTCGCGGCGCTGGCCACGCTCTTTGCCGTGTGGGGCCTCATGTATACGCCCCCGATTAATTTCGCCGAGCACCACTGGTTCATGCCGCTACGGCAGGGGGGGCACGTTTACGTCATTCAGCGGGTGGCGGCGAAGCGTTCGATTAAGCGAGGCGATTGGCTGGCGTACCGGATTACGGGCGACCTTTACCGGGGCGAGCACTATGGCGGGCTGTACCTCGAGTCGGGCTTCGGGCTGGAGCGGGTGCTGGCGCTGCCGGGCGACCGGGTGCGGTTCGCGCGCGAGGCGGTTTACGTCAACGACCAGCCGTTTCCGCTGGCGCCGTACATGCCGACCGAAGGGGAACTGGTCGTGCCGCAAAAGGTCTGGTTCATTTGGCCGCGGTTTGGTATGAACATGGACGGTGGCGGGCGGCAGGCTGGTATCACCGCCACGATGCAACGAACAGCGATGGTGACACAGGAACAGATCATCGGCAGGCCGTTCAAACGCTGGTTTGGACGGCCCCAGCGACCATGAGCCGTTTCAATAACCTGGAGTTTGGCAACGAGTTCGAGGGCCAGGCGCCCGAGCAGAAGACGCTGGTCAAGGACGAGGCCTACTACCTGGCGGAAGCCCGCACCGCGTTCGAGAACGGGAACTTCGAGTCCGGTCTGCGCCTGTATTCCAAGGTGCTGGAGTTCAATCCCCAGAACGCCGGCGCCTGGGCCGGACAGGTGCGGATGCTCATCGAGCTGAGCGAGTACCGCGAAGCCAAGTTGTGGGCCGACAAGGCCCTGGAACGGTTTCCGCGGGAACCCGAGCTGCTGGCGGCCAAGGCTGTCGCCCTCGGCCGGAGCGGGGATCTGCAAGGCGCGCTGGCGTTCTCGGATGCCTCGATCGAGGAGCGCGGCGACACGCCCTACATCTGGCTGGCGCGCGGCGACGTGCTGCTGGCGCGCGAGGAAGGGCGGGCCGATTTCTGCCTCGAGAAGGCGCTGCTGCTGGCGCCGGGCGATTGGTTCGTCACTTGGCTGGCAGCGCGGATTCGATCTTTTTACGAGCAGTTCGCGCTGGCGCTGAAGCTGTTACAGAAGGCCGTCGAGCTGAACGCCGGCCACTTCCTGCTTTGGCTGGAGATAGGCCGCTGCCAGCAAGCCCTCGGGCTCGTTTCCCCGGCGCGCAATTCCTTTACCCAGGCCCGGCAGTTGAACCCGCAGTGCGACCAGGCCGCCAGCGCGCTGTCGGAGCTTTCGTCGATGGGAGTCGGTTCGCGGATGCGCGGCTGGTGGCGCGGGCTCTTCAAACGCTAGTTGTTCACGCACATGAGCAAGAACGAGATGCTGGATCGGCTGTTGACGGCGGCAAATGAGTATGATGCCTCGGACCTGCACCTCGTGGCAGGCGTGCCGCCGGCCTTCCGTGTTAACGGCGAGATCATTCTGGCCGATGAGGACGCGCTGAGCGAGGCGCAGCTCAGCGCCATCGCCGAAGGCATGCTCAACGAGCAGCAGAAACGGAAGTTCGAGCAGGAATGGGAGCTGTGCATTTCTCTGCTGCACGAGACCGCCGGGCGGATCCGGGCCACCTTCTATCGGCGCAACGGCTGCCCTGAGATGAGCTGCCGTTTCTGCGGCGAACATATCGCCACCCGCGAGGAGCTGGGCCTGCCGGAGAAGGTTGACGACCTGGCCCGCCGGCCGAACGGCCTGGTGCTGGTGACGGGACCGACGGGGGCGGGGAAGACCACGACGCTCAATTACATGGTGGACCTGATCAACACGGAGCGGCGCTGCAAGATTGTGACGATCGAGGACCCCATTGAATTCGTGCACGCGAACAAGCGGGCGATCGTGGTGCAGCAGGAGGTGTTGACGGATGTGCGGTCGTTCAACCGCGCGCTGATTCACGTCTTGCGCCAGGACCCGGATGTGATTGTGGTGGGGGAGATGCGCGATTACGAGGCCATCTCGACGGCGCTAACCGCCGCCGAGACGGGGCACCTGGTCCTGGCCACGATGCATTCGCCCAACGTATCGCATGCGCTGGAGCGGGTGGTGGGTGTCTTCGAGGGCAGCGCGCAGCGGCAGATCATTCTGCAGTTGTCCAATGCGCTGCAAGGGATCATTGCCCAGGAGCTTTTGCCCGCGGCCGACCGCACCCGGCGCGTGCTGGCCTACGAGTTGATCGTGGCCAACGGCGCGGTGCGCAACCTGATTCGTGAAAACCAGCTCCATCAACTGGAGAACACGATCCAGACCGGGCGCAAGGACGGGATGACGCTGATGGACAATTGCCTTTACGACCTCTACTGCAAGTGCCTCATCACATACGACACCGCGCTGAGCCGGGCGAGGCATCCGGACCAGATCATACGCAAGAAGGCGTGACGGAGGGTGGGGGGAAGCCCGAAATCCGAAGGCCGAAGGTCGAAAGAAGGCCGAAACCCGAGGGCCGAAGGGCTGCAGAGCTAACCACAAAGAGCACAGAGAACGCACAGAGGGAGGACGCAGGAGGAAGTTGGCCTGTTTCTTTGTGCTCTTTGCGCTCTTTGTGGTTATCCGGGACCTATTCCATTGGCTTTCGGCCTTGGGGCTTCTTTCGGGCTTCGGTCTTCGGAATTCGGGTTTCCTTTGCTCAATTGATTCGTGCCGCCAGGCCGCTTCTACTGTCTAATGGCTGGTATGACCGGACACATCTGGCCGATCGTGCGCGATACCATCAGCGCGGTGCTGATCTTTACCGGTCTAGTCGCGCTGGTGGTCAACACGGTTCGGAAATCCGAGGACCCGCCGAGGATGATCCTGAAGTGGTGCGTCACCTTGGCTACGGCGCCGGTTTTCATCTTCGTGGCCCTGCCCGCGATATCGCAGCCGAACCTGGGGGCCATGTTCGGACTGGCGGTCGCGCTGCTTTGCGGCATCGCGATGGCCATTACCTGGCGGCGCAACATTGCCGGGCTGGTGGCGGATCCCATTGCCAGCCTTTACGACGGGGGGACGGAGCCACCTGACCCGCACCCAACGTATTCCATTGCCCAGGCTCGTCAGAAGAAGGGCCAATACCTGGAGGCGATTGCTGAAATCCGCAAGCAGCTCGACCGGTTCCCCACCGATGTCGAGGGGCAGCTCTTACTGGCGCAGGTGCAGGCCGAGGACCTTAAAGACCTGCCTGCCGCCGAGTTGACCATCCAGCACTTTTGCGACCAGCCCGGCCACGCTTCGCAGAACGTTGTCTTTGCGCTCTTCTCGCTGGCGGATTGGCAACTGAAGGTCGGCCAGGACCGGGAAGCAGCCCGTCGCGCCTTGCAGCAGATTCTTGACCGGTACCCGGAGTCGGAGTTCGCCCCGGGAGCGGCCCACCGCCTCGCGCACCTGGACAACCCGGAGATGGTGTTTAACCCGGAGGATCACCGTAAGTATCTGGTGGCCGAGGGCGACCAGCATATCGGGCTGCTACCCTCCTCACGGCACCTCGTCCCTGTCGGCAAGGACCCCCAGCAGCAGGCTGAGGAATACGTGAAGCACCTGGAGCAGCACCCGTTGGATACCGACGCGCGGGAGAAGCTGGCAGTCATCTACGCCGATCATTACAATCGGCTCGACCTGGCGACCGACCAGTTGGAGCAGTTGATCCAGGACCCCGCCGTCCCGGCCAAGTTTGTCGTCCAGTGGTTGAACCTGCTGGCGGATTTGCAGATACGCAGCGGCGCCACTTACGAGACCGTGCGGGAGACGCTGGAGCGGATCGTGGATCGCGATCCTAACCTGGCTGCCGCCGAGATGGCGCGGCACCGCATCGCCCTGCTGAGACTGGAGCTGAAGGCCAAGCAGCCGAACCAAGCCGTGAAGCTCGGCTCGTATGAGCAGAATATCGGGCTCACCAGGGCCCGCGGGAAACCTGTGTGACCCAGGCCGGGGGACTGGCGGAAGATCGCTGCTGGCCCGCGCCGGCCCTACTGGGTCAACTGAACGGCGATTTGGGTGGCGATCTCGTGCGTGAGCGAAAGGTCGGTGCCGCCGGCAGGTGTGCGCACCTGCACGGTGACGGCGCTGACCTTGGGATCCACCGCTTGCACCCTGACCCAGACATGGCGGTCGTTGACCTTGCCTTCGACCGCCTTCACTTCGTTGGTGCCCGGGTTGATGGTGCTCTCGCGTGTGACGCTGCCCATGCGGCCCACGACCTCGACGGACGCCTTATAGGCTTGGTCCATCGTCCGCTCGTAACGGTTCTCGAGCTTGTCCTTGCCAATGGGGAAGCCTGGCGTGCTCCGATCATTGACCGTGCTGACGCAGCCCACAACCACAGCGAGCGCTCCGAGTGACAGTGCTAAAATCCTGGTTTTCATACGCGCCATGCAACCACATCGCCGATAGCCGTCAAGCTTCCAATTGCCTCGATGTGGCGCTCGGGTGCGATTAGATCTGGGTGAGCTCATGGTAGGGCGCGCACTCCGCTGCGCGCCGGCGAGGCCCAAAGACGGCGCGCAGCGGAGTGCGCGCCCTACCTCCCACCGCTGACTCGGTGGCATCTTCACCCACATCTAATCCCGCCCGTGGCGCTCAGCACGGCGGGCATAACGTTTAAGGCGAAGACGCAAAGGCGCAAAGGCGCGAAGGCTCGCTAAAGTCAGGGAAGATGTAGTGGAGCTTGCCTCCCTGGAGAAGGCAACCGGCTGCCGGCGTTGCTGACGATATTGCCCTACAGATCCTTTGCGTCTTTGCCTCTTTGCGCCTTTGCGTTGAACTCCGGAGCGGCTTTTCGGCTCGCCAGGATCGGCCCGGCTCGCGCATGGTGGAAATGTGAAGCATGGAAGCCGCAGAGCTGAGTAACAGCGGGCAAGGCGGGAGCGCCGACGGCAGCGAGATTACGCGCCTGCGCCAGCTTTCGCGGCAGCAATGGCGCTCGGGCGTCGCGGCGTGGCTGGGGTGGACTTTCGACGGGCTGGACATGCACCTCTACACGCTGGTGGCGGCGCCGTTTGTGGCCGAGTTGGTCGGCGCGGCGGCAACGACGGACCCGCGGGTGGGGAGGTATGGGTCCATCGTGCAGGGGGGCTTCATGCTGGGCTGGGCGCTGGGCGGTGGGCTGTTTGGGCGAATTGGCGATCGGTTGGGCCGGGCGCGCGCGCTGAGCCTGACGGTCCTGACCTACGCTGCGTTTACGGGGCTGTCTTTCTTCGCGCACGCCTGGTGGCATTTGCTCATCTTCCGGTTTCTGGCGGCGCTGGGCATCGGCGGGGAATGGGCGGTGGGGGCGTCCTTGCTGTCAGAGACCTGGCCTCGGGCATGGCGTCCCTGGGTGGCGGCGGTGCTGCAGACGGGGGTGAACGTCGGCATTCTGGGGGCGGGGTTGGCGAACGTGATTTTGGCTGCCGCGCCGCCGCGGTACCTGTTTTTGGTAGGCATCCTCCCGGCGCTGCTCGTGTTCTGGATTCGGCGCGCCGTGCCGGAGCCTGCCGAGTGGCGGGCGGCTAAGGAGGCGGCGCATCAACATGAGCCCAGGGTGCGGGACCTGTTTCGGGGCGAGATACGAAGCGTGACGCTTTGGGTGATACTGGTTTGCGGGCTCTCGCTGACCGCCCATTGGGCCTTCATGTTTTGGCACCAGCAACAGGTGCGCAACCTGCCCGACGTGCTGAACTGGACCGATGCGCAGAAGAACCGCCTCGCCAGCGCTGCCATGTACGTCGTGATCACGTCCTCGGTGCTGGGCAATTTCTTCGCGGGCTGGCTGGCGCGGATCATCGGGTACCGAGCGACCATTGTCGGCATGTTCCTGGCCTACTTCCTGGCTATGACAGGCGCCTACTGTGTGGCGCGCGATCACGTGGCGCTGTTCTGCTGGTTCCCGCTGATCGGTTTCTGCCAGGGGAGCTTTGCGCTGTTCACGATGTACCTGCCGCCACTGTTTCCCACGCTGCTGCGCACAACCGGCGCGGGTTTCTGCTATAACATCGGGCGCATCAGCGCGGCCTTTGGGACGGTGTTCTTCGGGTTGTTCTCGAAAGTGGGGGACCACCGGGCGGCGCTGCTCTACGCCGGATTTCTGTTCCTTCCGGCGGCGCTGACGGCTTGCTTTCTGCCGCGGGTACGGGACTGAAAAGGGGTTTGCCTTTTCACGTAGCGTAAGCCTCCGGCTTGCGATAGTCCCAACAATCCTCTGGATTGTTGTGGTAGCGCGTTCTTTGCGGCAACCCAAAGGGTTGCCGGGACGGGCGCAAGCCGGAGGCTTACGCTACTACCTGAGTAGTTACAATGGGCTTTGCCTTGGCGCTTGCATGTCCCGGAGCGCCTCCCCATATTGCCGGCGCTGACCAAAAGAATCTATGAATACACCCATTCGCGTAGCTGTCACCGGCGCTGCCGGCCAGATCGGATATTCTCTCCTGTTCCGCATCGCCTCGGGCGGTATGTTCGGCCCTAACCAGCCGGTCATCCTGCACCTGATCGAAATCGAGCCCGCGCTGGCCGCGCTCAACGGTGTCGTCATGGAGCTGGACGACTGCGCCTTCCCGCTGCTGAAGGGCGTCGTGCCAACGGCCAATCTGGACGAGGGTTTCCGGGGCGTGAACTGGGCCCTGCTGGTCGGCAGCGTGCCGCGCAAGGCCGGCATGGAGCGGAAGGAGTTGCTGGGCATCAACGGCAAGATATTCATCGGCCAGGGCCAGGCGATCCAACGCAATGCCGCGCGGGACGTGCGCATCTTTGTGGTGGGCAACCCTTGCAACACCAACTGCCTCATCGCCATGCACAACGCGCGCGACATCCCCCGCGACCGTTTCTACGCCATGACGCGCCTGGACGAGAACCGCGCCAAGTCGCAGCTTGCGCGCAAGGCAGGCGTGGAGGTCAGCGCGGTCACGAACGTGGCCATCTGGGGCAACCATTCCTCGACGCAGTATCCGGACTTTTACAACGCCCGGATCAGCGGCCAGCCCGCCACGCAGCTCATCAAGGACGAGGCGTGGCTCAAGGGCGAGTTCATCAGCACCGTCCAACAGCGCGGCGCCGCCGTCATCAAAGCGCGCGGCGCCTCCAGTGCCGCCAGCGCCGCCAATGCGGTCGTGGACACGGTGCGCTCGATCATCGAGCCGACCCCCGCCGGCGACTGGCACAGCGTTTGTCTTTGCTCTGACGGTAGTTACGGCGTTGAGGCGGGGCTCATCAGCTCATTCCCCACGCGCAACGTGGCCCAGAAGCTAGAGGTCGTCCAGGGCGTCCCGATCAACGAGTTCAGCCGAGGAAAGATCACGGCCACGGTGAACGAGCTGAAGGAAGAGCGGACGATGGTAGGAGAGTTGCTGGAGGCTAAAAAGGGGTAAGGCCTCGCTGCGAACGCTCCCTATGGTCCAAGCCCAAACCCCCATTTTGCCGGCGAAATAACGGTTTCTTCCCGGCGTTATGCCGGTGTGTCTCCCATGTGGTCCGGGCCCCATGGGAGACACACCGGCTCCTTGCCGTATATGCACTGAGGCGACAAGGGACAAACCCCAGGTGGCAGGCGCAAGCATGGCGAATCATCCCAGCAGGGCACCGAAGCGCCCGGTCGGATGTCGGAGCGGGGCGCTGTTCTAATTCGAGACATGCCGCGCGCGTAAACCAATCTCGGAGTCGGCTGCACCTGCAGGCGACCAGAGATTGGCTAAAGAATATGCTTGCGCTCTTTAGCAAGGCTTGCACAATACCCGCAGTGGAAAGAGCCGTGCAACCCAATGGTGCCGGACAGCGGTTCACCCCCGGCAAGGGATTCCTGGTGAGAAAGGCACGCTCCATACCGCCGAACCGCCACCCTAAACCTGAAGCTACTATGAAGAAAATGAGGCTCATCCTGCTGACGGCCCTGGTTACCGGCGCATCCGCGTTCGGGCAAGGCGTCATTAGCCTCCAACCTATACCGGTCACCAACGGCGTGACCGGCACGCTGGCTGGGCCCATGGTTATGGCGCAGTTGTTTGACGGAAGCCCGACGCCCTTGGCGGGGCCGGTGTTCTTGACGAATGGCTATGCTCGATTCGGGAATGTGACGGTACCTGCTCCGGGGGGCGATTTCATCGTGCTGTGGGCCGTCGCCTGGGACAACAGCAGCGGCTTCTATGCCAACTGGGCGCAGGCCAGCGCGGCCTGGCAGCATGGGTTGATACTCGCCGGCCCGTCGGACTCCGTTTTTACCATTGTCGACCCGGTTCCAGTTGCCATCCCGGGGTTCACTATTTACTCCGTGCCCGAGCCGTGCTCGGCGGTGCTGGGCTTATTGCTCCTTGGGCTGTGGCAGGCGCGGCGAGCCACTCACCGCCGCCTGCGGTCAGTAGCGCATTCCGGTGACTAGGGCCAGGACGGCCACTTAGGTCAGGCTTCCCAACCTGACCAATTGCATGACCGGCTCCGCGGCCTCCCGCGAGCGGGCCAGGTCTACCTCGAACTCCGCTACCCAGTCGTTGTGCTCCTCAGGGTCCACGAGCATCTGCTGGACGCGCCAGGTGCGCTTGTCCTCGGCGGGCAGGACGTAGGTGTGGCGCAGGTTGCGGGCGTTCGGGTCGAGACAAAGGCGTTGGTGCTTCTTGTAGTATTCGTCCATGAGGTGCTGAAGCCGTTCAGCCGTCCAGGGGGCTGCTTCGCCGGGTTGCGCGGGAGGCAGAGCAGCTATAGCCGATGGCCAATCGCCGATAGCCAAGGCCCGCAGGAAGCTGAAGATGCGGTTGCGGATGACGGCCGTGAAGGCCTTGGGGTCGCGCGTAATGTCGGCCGCGGCCTCTTCCGCGCCGGGTGGGCGGACTTCCTTGGTCTCGGCGCGCTGGTAGGCGGGGTCGCGCATCTTCTCCCATTCGTCGAGCAGGCTGGAGTCCACCTGGCGGATCATGGTGCCCAGGTAAAGTTCCATCTCGCGCACCGGGTCGGTCTTGGCGGCGTCGGGCACTGTCTGCGTGAGGACCTTGAACACGCCGTTGAGGTGCCGAAGCAGGACGCCCTCGGCCCGCTGCAATTCGTAGTCGCGGATATAGTCTGAGAAGGAGCGAAACGACTCGAACATCTCGCGCGCGATGGACTTGGGTCGGATGTTCTCCTGGCCCACCCAGGGATGCTTGTCGGCGAAGGCGTTGAAGGTTGAGTAGATGAATTCGCGGTTGGGCTTGGGGTATTCCAGCTTCTCCAGCTCCTCCATGCGCTCCTCGTATTCCAGGCCGGCGAGCTTCATCTCGGCCATCTTCTGCGTCTTGAGCTTGTCCAACTGCTTGCGCAGGATGATGTCAGGGTCTTCGAGGATGGACTCAACCAGTGTGAGCAGCACGAGGGGGTAGTCGGGCTGCTGCGGGTCCACCAGGGGGAGCGTGTCCAGCAGGTACAGGGAGAGCGTTTGGTCCATGGAGAAGTCGTCCTGCAGCTCCACGTTGACGCGCAGGTAGGCGCCTTCCGCCGTCCGGGGGATGAACTCGATGATCCGGCGGTCCACGAGGGAGCGGAACAGTTGCCACCCCCGCTTCGTGTGGTCCTTCTTCGCCTTGGGCGTCTCGTGGCAATCGCGGATGAGCCGCTGCATGGCGCGGCAGCCACCGCCCTTGCGGCTGAGCACGTTGAGCAACATGCCGTGGGAGACCTGGAACCTGGAGGTCAGGCGCTCCGGCTGGGCCCCCCGTAAGCGCAGGAAAGTCTTCTGATCCCAGTTGACGAAGTTCTTATCGGGCGGCTTGTGCTTCACCACCTTCTTGCCGTCCCGGGCAGCCTTCTCCTGCAGCTTGAGGTTCTCCACGACGTGTTCGGGGGCCTGCGCCACCACCCAGCCGCGGTCGTCGAAGCCCTTCCGCCCGGCGCGTCCGCCGATCTGGTGGAAGTCGCGCGCGCTCAGGATGGCGGTCTTCTGGCCGTCGTATTTGCACAGGCGCGAGAAGAGCACGGTGCGGATGGGCACATTGATGCCGACGCCCAGGGTATCGGTGCCGCAGATGATCTTGAGCAGGCCCTTTTGCGCGAACTGCTCGACGAGCACGCGGTATTTGGGCAGCAGCCCGGCGTGGTGCAAGCCGATGCCGTGCTTGAGCCATTTCCTGATCTCCGGCCCGTAAGGGCTGCTGAACTTGAAGCCTTCGAGCGCGCTACCGATAGCGTTCTTCTCCTCGCGAGTGCAGACATTGATGCTCGTGAAGTCC
>Ga0335069_10002116_pt1 | contig 30963 bp, 29 predicted proteins | sample Lox_Sample_11_FD_206714 | JGI IMG/M metagenome (GOLD analysis project Ga0335069, IMG submission 206714) | Soil microbial communities from Loxahatchee National Wildlife Refuge, Florida, United States - Lox_Sample_1.1 | ecosystem: Environmental > Terrestrial > Soil > Wetlands | place: USA...
CACGCCGACGCCGGAGATGACGCGCGTGGTGCAGATCGAGGCCGGGCCCATGCCGACCTTGAGCCCATCCGCCCCGGCTTCGGCGAGCGCGCGCGCGCCCTCGGCGGTCGCGATGTTCCCGGCCACGACATCCACGTCCGGAAACGCCGCCTTCACCTCTCGGACCGTGTCGATCACGTTGCCGGAGTGCCCGTGCGCGGTATCGATGATCAGCACGTCGGCACCCGCCGCCACCACACGTTCGCTGCGCAGATGGCGGTCATCGCCGGTACCAATGGCGGCAGCCACCCGCAGGCGGCCGTAGGAGTCTTTGCACGCGTCGGGAAACTGCGCCGCCTTGTTGATGTCCTTCACCGTGATCAGCCCTTGCAGCCGCTCGTGCTCGTCGACGATCAGCAGTTTCTCGATGCGGTGCTGGTGCAGGATCTCCTTCGCGTCCTCCAGGCTGATGCCCGGGCGGGCGGTGACCAGATGCTCGCGCGTCATGACCTCCGCCACCTTGCGGTCGAGCCGCTTCTCGAAGCGCAGGTCACGGTTGGTGAGGATGCCGACCAGGCGCCCCGCTTGGGTGACCGGCAGGCCGGAGATCTTGTAGCGGCGCATGATGTCCAGCGCCTCGGCGATCGGCTGGTCGGGGTGCACGGTGACCGGGTCGATGATCATCCCGCTCTCCGACTTCTTCACCTTGTCGATCTCGACCGCCTGCTGCTCGATGCTCAGGTTGCGGTGGACCACGCCGATGCCGCCCTCTTGCGCCATGGCGATCGCCATCGCCGCCTCGGTGACCGTGTCCATCGCCGCGCTGAGCAGCGGGATGTTGAGGCTGACGCGACGCGACAGGCGCGTCACCACGTCCGCATCGCGGGGCAGGAAGCTGGACGCCCCCGGCATCAGCAGGACGTCGTCGAACGTGTAGCCCTCGGGCATGTCATACGTGAACATACGACCTCCGTCGGGGACGCCGGGCGGCGCGCGACCGAACACCCATCGCCTGCGCCGGGCGCACCCCATTGCCGCGCTCAACCCTCCCGCGCGGCGTGGCTGGGAGGGCGGCGACGGGCAACTGGCGAACCATGCCGTCAGTTAGCAGACGCCCTAGGGCTTTGGCAAGGTAGCTGCTCCGTCCACAACATCTTGTGGCCGGCGCCCGTGCTGCGTATGGTCCGCGCATGCTCATCGCGCTCGCGGGCGCGGCCCCGGTGGTGGACCCCAGTGCGTACGTGCACTCCAGCGCCCAGGTCGTCGGCGACGTGCAGATCGGGCCGCACAGCAGCGTGTGGTTTCACGCCGTCGTCCGCGGCGACGTGCACTGGATCCGCATCGGATCGCGGACCAACGTGCAGGACAACGCCACGCTGCACGTGACCAACGGGCGCCATCCGACCACGCTCGGCGACGAGGTGACGGTGGGACACAACGCCGTGCTGCACGGCTGCACGATCGGCCACCGCTGCCTGGTCGGCATCGGCGCCATCGTCCTCGACCGCTGCGTGGTCGGCGACGATTGCCTGATCGGCGCCGGCGCGCCGCTGACGCCAGGCGCCGCCGTCGCACCCGGACAGCTCGTCCTCGGCAACCCGGCGCGGATCGTCCGACCGCTCACCGACGCCGAGCGCCAGCACCTCCGCCAGTCGGCCGCGGGCTACGTCGCCAACGCCGAGCGTTACCGCGCTGAGGGCATCCTGTAGGGGCGGCCTCGGGCGCCCGCGCTGAGCGTGGACGCGCGAACGATTCGCCCCCGCGCGGCCGCGCGCAGCGCTAGGCCTGCGCGCTCGGCCGCCGCATGAAGTCGCCGTGCCAGCGGGCGACGTTTCGACAGCTCGGATCGATCTCGGCCCCCGCGAACGCCGCGAACTCGAGCGCGGCGAGCAGCGTGCAGTCGGCGATGCTCGGCCGCGCGCCGGCGACGAACGGCTGCGAGGCGATCGCGTGGTCCAGCACCTTGAGGTTCGCCTGTAATCGCACCCGGGCATTCTCCGCCGCCTCCGCCGACTGCTTGAAGCGTCCGGCCATGAAGGGGCTGGTATTCTGAAAGATCGTCGCCACCGGTCCGAGGACGCCGAGCTCGGCGATGCGCTCGAGCGCACGCGTGCGGGCGCGCTCGATCGGGGTCATGCCGATCATCGGCGGGGTCGGATGCAGCTCTTCGAAGTACTCCATGATCGCGAGCGACTCGGGCAGATAGGACCCGTCGTCGAGCTCCAGGACCGGCAGCCCGCCCAACGGGTTCTTCTGCAGGAACTCGGGCGTGCGGTTCTGCCCGCTGATGATGTCGATCGGCTCGAGCGGCACCGAGAGCCCCTTCTCGGCCAGATAGACGCGCAACCGCTTGGGGTTCGGTGCACCGCCGAAGTCGTAGATCTTCATATCCGTCCCTCCTCGCTGCGGATCGTGCGCCTCACGCTACGAGGCGGCCCCGCCGCCGTCAACGCGCCGGCGCCGACGCAGCCGGATCAGCTGGCGGCGGAGCGGCGGCGGTCGTCGTGCGCGGCGGCGCGCCGATCCCACAGACCGGCGATCACGCCACGGACCGGCAGGTGGTCGGAGGCCCGGCGGGCCCAGCGCGAGGTGTGCACCTCGAGGGCGACCAGCGCCGAGCGCGGTTGGACCCAGATGCGGTCGAGCGCGAACAGCGGGAAGTTGGACGGGAACGACCGCACCCCCGGCGTGCGCCCGAAATGGCGGTGCAGCCGCCGCAGCGGCCGGCTCGGCGGCCGCCATTCGTTGAAGTCGCCGAGCAGGATCAGGGGCCCGCCGCCGTGGCTGTCCAACGCTTGCAGCAGGCGGCGCACCTGGATCTGCCGCTCGTTCAGCCCCAGGCCGAGATGCGCGGCGATGATGCGCACCCGCGTCCCGTGCACGGCCAGGTCGACGTCGAGGGCGCCGCGGCGCTGGTGACGGGCCACGCTCAGATCGATGCCGCGCACCGCCAGCACCTCGTGCCGGGTGAGCAGGCCGTTGCCGTACTGGCCGCGCGTGCCGTACAGCACCGGCCCCCACACGCTCTGCAGGCCGGTCGCTTCAGCCAGAAAGCGGAGCTGATCGACGCCGCGCCGGACGTGGTAGCGGAAGTCGACCTCCTGGAGCGCAACCACGTCCGCCTGAAGCTCCTCGATCACCTTGGCGACGCGCCCGGGATCGTGCCGGCCGTCGCGGCCGATGCAGCGGTGCACGTTGTACGACGCCACCGTCAGAGTCGTCACCCGGCTCGCCGCCACGCCTCACCTCACCAACCTCGTGCGGAACGCCGGGACGGCTTCCGCTGGCCGACTGTTTCTGACAAGCTGCACCGCGTTCGATGCTAGCAGAAACTCTGGGGAAGCAAGAGCAATGAATGAGGTGGTGATCGTTGCGGCGGTGCGCAGCCCGATCGGACGCCGGCGGGGTGGTCTGGCGGGCCTGCATCCGGCCGATTTGCTCGGGCGCATCCAGCGCGCGGCGGTGGAGCGCGCCGGCGTCGATCCGACCGCCGTCGGGCAGATCGTCGGCGGCTGTGTGTCGCAGGTCGGCGAGCAGTCGTTCAACATCGCCCGCACCGCCTGGCTGGCGCAGGGCTTCCCGATGGAGGTGCCGGCAACGACGGTCGACAGCCAGTGCGGCTCGAGCCAACAGGCCACCTCGCTCGCCGCCGGGTTGATCGGTGCCGGGATCGAGGACCTGGTGCTGGCGTGCGGGGTCGAGATGATGACCCGCGTACCCCTCGGCGCGAACATGAAGGGCGGCTCTCCCCTGCCGCCGCGCTACGCCGACCACTATGCCTACGCGTCGCAGTTCCAGGGCGCGGAGATGATCGCAACCGAGTACGGGATCACGCGCGAGGACACCGACCGCTTCGGCCTGCGCAGCCAGACCCTCGCCAACCAGGCCTGGCGGGAAGGCCGCTTCACCCGTGAGGTGGTGCCGATCGATGCGCCGGTGCTCGACGCCGAGGGCCGGCCGACCGGGGCGACCGCCACCGTGGCACGCGACGAGGGGCTGCGCGAAACGTCGATGGAGAAGCTCGCCGCGCTCAACCCGGTGGAGCCCGGCGGGGTGCACACCGCCGGCACGTCCTCGCAGGTCTCCGACGGCGCCGCCGCGGTGCTGCTGGCTTCCCCGCGGCGTGCCACCGAGCTCGGCCTCACCCCGCGCGCCCGCATCGTGACCACGACCTTGGTGGGCGTCGATCCGGTCACCATGCTCAAGGGGCCCATCCCGTCGTCCCGCAAGGTGCTCGCGGCGGCGGGGCTCCGCATCGACGACATCGACGAGTTCGAGGTCAACGAGGCGTTCGCGTCGGTCGTCCTGGCCTGGATGAAGGAGCTGCAGCCGAACCCGGAGCGCGTCAATCCCAACGGCGGGGCCATCGCCCTCGGGCATCCCACTGGCTGCACCGGGGCCCGGCTCATCACCACCGCGCTGCACGAGTTGGAACGCACCAAGCGCCGCTACGCGCTGATCGCGATGTGCTGCGGCGGCGGCCTGGGCACGGGCACGATCATCGAGCGCTTGTGAGCACGCCGAGTGCCCGGTCTGTAGGCGCGGGCGCCGCGCGCGCCGCCAGGGGGCACACCTCGCACCGAAGGGAGCCGTGATGGCGAACTCAGTGGGGTTCCACGAAGCCGAAGACAAGCTGAGAACCGAGACCAAGGACCAGCATCGGGCGCTGACCTCGATGATGGAGGAGCTCGAGGCGGTCGATTGGTACGACCAGCGCGTCGACGCCACCACCGATCCCGAGCTCAAGCAGATCCTGGCCCACAATCGCGACGAGGAGAAGGAGCACTTCAGCATGCTGCTCGAGTGGTACCGGCGCCGTGATCCCAAGCTGGCCAGCGAGCTGCAAGCGAAGCTCTTCACCAGCGGATCGCTGGGCGCGCAGGAGCAGGCCGACAAGGGTGCCGGCGGCGGCGCCGCGCCGGTGGCGGCCGATTCCGGCTCGCTCGGTTTGGGGAGCCTGAAGGGAGGACAGGGCCTATGAACAATCTCAGACGCGAGCTGGCGCCGATCTCCAGCGCTGCCTGGAGCGCCATCGATGACGAGGCGCGCCGGGTCCTGACGCTCAAGCTGGCCGGCCGCAAGCTCGTCGGTTTCGACGGGCCGCTCGGCCCGGAAGCCGGCGCCGTCAACCTCGGGCGGCTGGACGCGCTCAAGACCGGGCCGGTCACCGGCGTCGAGGCCGCGCGCCGCCAGGTCCAGCCCCTGGTCGAGCTGCGCACCCCCTTTGACCTCTCGCGCGCCGAGCTCGACGCGGTCGAGCGCGGCGCCGAGGATCCCGACCTCGACCCGCTGATCGAAGCGGCAACGCGGGCCGCGTACGGCGAGGACACGGCGATCTTCCATGGGTATGCCGGGGGGGGCATTCAGGGCATTGACGAGGCATCGGCGCACCCGACCTTGCCGATCGCGGAGGACTATCAGCGCTACCCGCACAGCATCGCCGAGGCGACCCGTCTGCTGCGCCTGGCCGGGGTCGACGGACCCTACGCGATCGCCCTCGGCCCGCGCTGCTACACCGGGCTGACGCAAGCCACGGGCGACGGCGGGTACCCGGTGTTGAACGTCGTCCGCAAGCTGGTCGACGGGCCCCTGGTCTGGGCCCCGGCGGTCAACGGCGCCGTCGTGCTCAGCACCCGTGGCGGCGATTTCTCGCTCACCGTCGGGCGCGATCTCTCCATCGGCTATCAGAGCCACACCGAGACGACCGTCCGGCTCTACCTGGTCGAGAGCATGACGTTCCGCGTCATCACACCGCAGGCGGCCGTGGCCTTGGCCTACCGGGACGCGAAGGGGGCGAAGAGGAAATAGGCGATCCGAGCTACCGGCGCTCGCGGGCGCGAAAGCGCAAGCGCAGCGGTGTCCCCATCAGGCCGAACGCCGCGCGGAGCTGATTGCTCAGGTAGCGCTCGTAGGCCGCGGCGACGTGGCTCGGGTGGCTGGCGAAGATCGTGATCGTCGGCGGCGCGTAGGCCGTCTGCGTCGCATAGAACAGCCGCGGCCGCGCGCCCTTCACGGCCGGCGGCGCCTGCGCCGTCACCGCGCGGCTGATGACCTGGTTCACCTTCGCGGTCGGTAGGCGGCCGCGATGTTGTTCGGCGACCGTCTCGACGGCGCCCCAGATGCGCGGCACGCCGCGTCCGGTCAGCGCCGAGACGAACAGCTTGGGCACGACGCTCAGGCTCGGATAGCGCTGGTCGATGCGCACCGCGACGCGGCGCTGATCCGCCCCGGTCACCGCGTCCCACTTGTTGACCACCAGCAGCAGCGCGCGCCCGCGCTCCCAGGCGTAGCCGGCGATGCGGGCGTCCTGCTCGGTGACCCCCTCGACGGCGTCGACCACCAACAGCCCGATCTCGGCGCGCTCCAACGCCCGCAGGGCACGCACCACGCTGGCGCGCTCCAGGTGCTGCTGCACGCGCGGCCGGCGGCGCATGCCGGCGGTGTCGACCAGCAGGTAGTCGCGTCCCGCGTGCCGCACCGGCGTGTCCAGCGCGTCGCGCGTGGTGCCCGGAACGGGGCTGACGATGGCGCGCTCGTAGCCCGCCAGGCAGTTCAGCAGCGACGACTTGCCGACGTTCGGGCGCCCAATGATCGCGATCGCGGTCGGCGCCTCGGCTGCATCCGCCTCGGCCGGCGCCGCGGGCACGCGCGCGACGATCTCGTCCAGCAGCGCCTCGATGCCGGCGCCGTGCTCCGCCGAAATGGGATAGAGGGGCTCGATGCCGAGCCCGTAGAACTCGCCCACCAGGTCCTCGTGCTGCGGCGCATCGACTTTGTTCACCGCGACGAGCCGGGGCTGGCGCAGCGCGCGCAGGCGCTCGAACAGCAGGCGATCGAGCGGATTCAGCCCGGCGCGCGCGTCGAGCACCACGACGATGACGTCGGCCGACTCGGCGGCGAGCAGCGCCTGCGCGCGCACCGCCCGGTTGAGCGCCTCGTGCTCCGACGCCTCGAAGCCGCCGGTATCGACCACCAGCAGGCGTCGCCCCGCGTGCTGCGCGACGCCGATGTTGCGGTCCCGCGTCACCCCGGGGGTCGACGCAACCAGGGCGCGGCGCGAGCGCGTGAGCCGATTGAAGAGCGTCGACTTACCGGTGTTCGGCCGCCCGACCAGCGCGACGACGGGCAGGCGCGCGAGCGCTTCGGCGCGCGGGAGACGGTCGTCGTCGGGCTTCGCCATGTCGCCCCTGCTTATGGCTGATGGCGCGCCGAGACGCGACCGATACGCCGGCCGCGCGGCGACTCGACGATCAGAGCCCGAACTCGCGCAGGCGCCCGAGGTGCTTCGTCCAGTCGGCCTGCAGCCGCACGAACAGCTCGAGGAAGACGCGCTTGCCGAGCAGCGCCTCGATCTCGGGTCGCGCCGCTTGCCCAATGGCCTTGATGCGGCTGCCGCGCTCGCCGACCAGGATCGGCTTCTGCGATTCCCGCGCCACGTGGATGGTCGCCTTGATGACCACCAGGTCTTTCCCGCGCTGCTCGTCGAACGCGTCGATCGTGACCGCCAGCGCGTAGGGAATCTCGTCGCGCGTCTCGAGCATCGCCTTCTCGCGCACGATCTCGGCCACGACGCTGCGCTCGGACTCATCGGTGAGCTCGTCGGCCGGGTAGTAGCGCGGTCCCTCCGGCAGGACCGCGACGATCGCCGCGAGCAGCGCCTCGAGGTTCTCCCCGCTGCGGGCGCTGACCGGCACGATGGCGCGGTCGGGCGCCAGGGCGGCGATCGCCGCCATCAACGGCAGGAGCGCCGCCTTCGGCCGGCCGTCGATCTTGTTGAGCGCGACGATCACCGGCTTGGCGGGGCCGGGCAGCAGCGCCGCGATCTCGCGGTCCCCCGCGCCGAGGCCGCGCCGCGCATCGACCACCCACAGCACCGCGTCCGCCTCGGGCAAGCTCTCCAGGGCCCGCTCCACCATGCGCTCGTTCATCAGGTCGCGCGCCTTGTGAATGCCCGGGGTGTCGACGAACAGGAGCTGTGCCGCGGGCAGGGTCTTGATGCCGAGCAAGCGGCGCCGGGTGGTCTGCGGTTTCGGCGTGACCGCGGCGATCTTGCGGCCGAGAATGCCGTTCAGCAGGGTCGACTTGCCGACGTTCGGGCGCCCGACGATGCTGACGAAGCCCGAACGGTGCCCGGGCGGCAGCTCCCCGAACACCGGCGCGCGCGGGTCGCCGCTCACTAGAACTGACGGCGCGCCGCGTCCACGCTGCGCTCGTTCTGCCGCGCCGGCGTCCAGTTCCCGTCGCGGGGGGCACGCAGATGCAACGGATCGCGCGAGAGGCGCATGAGGAGGCCGGTGGGCACGACCGCGATGGCGTAGATCACCAGCATCAAGAACCGGGTCTGCACCACGCCGACCGCGTGCGCGACCTGCTTCCAATGCTCCCACACCCGCCGGGCGTAGCCGCGGCCGGCCGTCGGCGCCGCCGTCGGGGTCACCGCCGCCATGCGGTTCAGCGCGCCCTCGTCCTGCATTCAGACCATATGACAGGCACGCCTCTGTCACTCAAGTGCGTTTTCCACCGTGGCTCGCGGCGCCGCTAGCCGACGTGGCCGGGGCGGAAGATGACCTTCTTATCCTTGACGATGAGCTGATCGCTGGTGAAGAGCTGGACGGCCTGGGACAGCACTTTGCCCTCCAGCTCCTGCCCGCGGGCCTTGACCTCGTCGATCGTGTCGGCGCCGACCCGAATGTGAAAGACGTCCTGCAGGATGACCGGGCCCTGGTCGAGCTGCTCGGTGACGAAATGCGCCGTGCAGCCCGACACCCGCACGCCCTCCTCGAACGCCTGCTTGTAGGCGTTCGCACCGGGGTAATAGGGCAGCAGCGAGGGGTGGATGTTGATGATCCGGTGCTGATAGCGGGCCACCATCTCGGGCGCGATGATCTGCATGTAGCGCGCCAGAACGATCAGATCGGGCCGATACTCGTGCAGGCGCTCCAGCAGCCAGCGCTGGTGCGCGGCCTTGTCGGTGGACGCCAGCCACTCGAACGGCAGGCTCGCCTGCTGCGCGATTGGACGCAGCTGCTCGTGGTTCGACAGCACGCACACGTAGTCGCCGTCGATCAGTCCCGCCGCCTGGTCGGCCACCAGCTGATGCAGGCAGTGCGCCTCGCGGCTGACCAGGACGGCGATGCGCTTGCGCATGCGCTCGCCGTGCAGGCGGACCGAGACCTCGAGGTGCATCTCGGTGCCGATCTGCTTGAGGCCGAGGATCAGCTCATCGAGGGAGACGGTCAGGTCGGCGAGGTCGACCATCATGGTCATGATGAACAGCCCCTCGACGACGCGTTGCTCGATGTCTTCGATGTTGGTGTTGCACGACGCCAGGTAGGTGGAGACGCGGGCGACCACGCCCTTCTGGTCGCGCCCGATGACCGAGACGACCGCCAGGTTTCGCCGTGCCGTCATGGCGGGCGGGGACGGAGTGCCGGTCAGCCCGCCCAACCCCATTTCGTCTTGTTGGCGGCGATTTCCTCCGCACTCGGTTTCGGTTTCTCCTCGTGCGGGGAGACCTCGAACTGGTCGCGCGCGTCGACCATCTTATAGTTGAGCTTGGTGTCGTCGGCGAACACCCCCGGCACGGCCGCCTCCTCGAAGATCGCCTGCCACGGACACTCGGGCTCGCAGGCGCCGCAGTCGATGCACTCGTCCGGGTGGATGTAGAGCTGGTTCGGGAACGTCGCATGATCGTCGCCGGTGTACCGGTAGATGCAGTCCACCGGGCACACCGCCACGCAGGCGGTGTCCACGCAGTCCCTGCACAACCGGGTGATGATGTACGTCATCGGTCCTCCTGCCTGTTCACACTCTCGTTTGATTGGGCGACGGTCCGCGCGCTCGGGGGTCTGAGGGACGTGCGACGGGGACGCGCACACCGCAGTTCGTATAAACGTCGCCCACCGCGCAAGTCAACGCAGGGTCTAGCGTCCGGCGTGCGTCGCCCGACGCGCGCTTCGTGCTTGCCAGGCGACGATCACGGCGCCGATCGGACGGTGTTCCACAACCGAGAAATCTCGCCGCGGACGACACCGATCGACGGTCGTCCCAGAAGCCTCGTCGGTGCCGGGTATCTCTGCGCACACCCCCAGCGGCTGATCACGTCCCCCCCGGCGCACAAACTACGGCGTCGGTCCCACCCCGGTGCTGCCAACCTGCTCCGGCGGGATGGTGATCAGATCGGGACCCACCCGCGAGCCTTCGACATGCAGGTTCGCGTCGGCATACGAATACCAGTGGTCGGCGGTGGCGTGTTCTTCGTGTGCCACCATCAGGAAGCCCGAGGTGGTGTTGTTCGAAGGCCGCAGCCGCGACTGCGCAAAGGTGCTGCCGAGGGTCGAGTACCAGAAGGTCGTCGGGTTGATGGCGGGGAGGTAGATCTCCTCCCAGCACGTGAACGGGAACGACGACGAGAACGGCTGCTCGAACTCGTTCCAGGTGTCGATGTTCACCGTCAGGCTAGCCGGCACCTGAGTCTCGAAGTTCTCCGTGCAGGGCACGAACGTCCAGCTCGTGAAGACTCCCGAGTCCGGCCCCGCGACCGGGTCGGGCGCGCCAAAGGCATAGTGGTTGGCGATCCAGGTCTGCGGGCAGGCGTCGTACTCGGCGCCGTTCGGGCACACGTCACTCGATTCGCCGCCCAAGCAAAGCACGTTGTCGCCGTCGTTGTTCTCGTTGCCGAGGATGCCGAGCGCGTTGTACTTTGACGAGTCGAACTGGTCGTCGCAATCGCTGTTCGACGTACAGCTCTCGTCGTTGTCGTTCCAGCAAGATCCATAAGGGCTGCAGACGTTCAACGTGATCGTCGTCGCCTCGCCCTTGAGGTGGTTCCCGGACACCGGCGAGTCGGTCGGGTCGACCTCGATGCACTTCAGCTCGCCAGTGAAGTTCTCCACCACCGGCGGTACGCGGCCGGGATCGATACCGGCGTCGTTGCAACCGTAGAACGGCGGCTGGTTGCTGCACGGCGGATCGGTCGGATCGACCAAACGGCCTTCCGACACCACCCAGTGGGTCGGCTGCTGCTTGGTGAGCGTGATGTCGAAATCGATTTCCGTCCACAGCGGCGGATTGGTCGGCCCCGGCGGGAAGTCGGGGAAGGTCAGCGCGCCGTTGACGTAGAAGCAGTGCGCGTAGACCACCGAGTTCGACGTGTTCGTGATCTGAATGATCGTGTCACGCGTGCCGTCGGAGACGACCTTCGGAAACACCAGGATCGACGCGCTCCGCTCCGTGGTCACCTGAGCGCTGGCGCGACCGGCCACGAGTGCAACCAGCCCGATCGCCAGCAACCCCATCCACCATCGCTGTGCTCGCATGGCCTCCTCTCCTTTCCCAGCACCGCCTTGGCAGACGGCACGTCGGGGCGCCGAAGCGCTCCGGATACGGCGTTTCACCGCGCGGACTGTACCGACGTGTCCCTTTTTGTCAAGCCGTTGCCACCCCCGTCGCGCCGCCCCGACTGCGTCACCCTTGACGCCAAAGGCGCGCGCAGCCTACAAGAGCCCGTCCGCTGCAAAGGATGGTGGGTCTGCGCCGCAGCGTGGGGGGGCACGCCGTACGGAGCACCCGGCGCCGGATGCATCGGGCTCGGGCGCGGATCGGGGACGGCATGAGACTCGCGGGAGAGCGTCGCATGAGGGGTGTGTCGCGGACGGCGGTTGCCCTGCTGGTCGTCTGGCAGTGCGGCTGCAGCGCCGCCAATCGGCCGGCGTGGCTGCAGGAGCCGGGTTGGAACAAGCCCTGGACCTACCGCTCCGGCGTTGCCGCCGGGATCTGCGCGGCGATCGGCGCCGGCACCGGCGTCGGCATCCAGCAGGCGCGCACGAGCTGCGCGACGGTCTACCAGAACGGCACCCCGATCGCCCGCAACTGCACCTCGATCGGGGATTCCGGCGACTCGACCTTCTGGCTATGGGGCGCGCTGATCGGCGCCGCCAGCGGCGCCGTTCTGTGCGGGGTGCTCGGCCACATCTTCCTCGACCCGGCCGAGCCGGTCGCCCTCGAGGCCCCTCCACCGCCGCCACCTGCGCCGGCCCCAGCGGCCGCTCCCGTGAAGCAGCGGATCGTCCTCCGCGGGGTCACCTTCGACTTTAACTCCGCCGACATCCGTCCCGAGGCCCGTCCCGTACTCGACCAGGCAGCCCAGCTGCTCAAGGCCAACCCGGGCGTCGACGTGCGCATCGAAGGACACACCGACTCGATCGGCAGCGCCGCGTACAACCAGGCCCTGTCCATCCGGCGGGCCGAGTCGGTGTTCCGCTACCTGGTCAACCAGGGCGTCGACCCCGAGCGCCTGCGCGTCGAGGGCTTCGGAGCCTCGCAGCCCGTGGCGTCGAACGCCACCGAGGCCGGACGCGCGCAGAACCGGCGCGTCGAATTGATTCCGAATCAGTGACCCGCGGCGCGGTTGACGCGGGCCGGCCATACAGGCAATGACGGTACACATTCCAATGAGGTTCCACGGACAATCCGGCGCGCGGGGGTGGAAGCGCGCGCCGATGGAGGCTCACATGATGGCTCGATTGCTGCGCGTTTCATGTCTGGCCGCGGTCGCCGCGGTGTCGTTCGCCGTGGCGGCGCGGGCGGACCTCGCACCCGGAACCGTGATCAACAAGGCCAACGCCGACCAGGTGAAGGACCTCGTGTCTCCCGGCGTCATGTGGTGCATCCAGCACGGCATGGCGCTGAAGATCGCCCCGTATCAGAAGATCGAGTGGGACCAGCCCTACAAGGAGGCCACCGAGAAGTACTCCGGCCAGGTCAAGCTGGCGGCCGACGGCCGCTCGATCGAAGGGCACGTCGGCGGCATGCCGTTTCCCAAGATCGACCCCAACGATCCGAACGCGGCGATCAAGATCATGTGGAACTACGAGTACAAGCCGTTCGTGACCGACGACCAGGATCTGCGCAACTTCGACGCGGATACCGGCACGGTCTCGGACAATCCGCTCGAGGTCGAGCGCCACTACATCCTCGATCACCTGCGCACCCTGTTCTACACCGCCCGCCTCTACGTCGAGCCGAAGCCCGTGCTGCTGCCGAACAGCGAAGGCGTGCGCGCCAAGCAGTCGCTGCACCCGATCCTCGAGCCCTTCGACCTGAAGGGCGTCGGCCTCACCGGCATTCGCTATCTCGACCCGGATCGGCAGGACGACACCTGGCTCTACCTGCCCACCCTGCGCCGCGTGCGCCGCCTCTCCAGCGCCCAGCGCTCCGACGCGCTGTTCGGTCAGGACACCGACGTCGACAGCTACGGCGGCTATGCCGGCCAGATTCCGTGGTTCACCTGGAAGTTCCTCGGTGACAAGAAGATCCTGGCGACGTTCCACGCCGAGAAGTTCCCGGTCGAGTACTGCCCGGGCGGCGCCGACTTCGTATACTGCGACACCTGGGAGCCGCGCGATGTCTGGGTGGTCGAGGGCGTCGCCAAGCAGCCGCAGTACGCCTACGGCAAGCGCGTCCTCTTCATCGACAAGGAGACGTACTACATCGCGTACACCGACATCTACGACAAAGCCGGCCAGCTCTGGAAGGTGTGGCTCAACCAGTTCGGCTTCCGCAACAAAGCCGCGCCGGGTTACGGTGACGCGTATCCCTCGGCCATGCCCTTCACGCACAGCATCAGCATGGTCGACATGCAGCTCAGCCACGCCACCCGCGCGGCGCTGCCCAGCTCGAAGTATCCCGGCGAGGCCGGTTGGTATTTCAACCAGGGCGCCAAGACCGGTCTGACCGAGGAGTTCTTCACCATCGCGCACATGATCGAGGCGAGCCACTGAGGCGCCTGCGCCGCGCCCGCGCGCAGCGGACGCACGGCTTTCGCGGGGCGCGGCACATGCCGCGCCCCGCGTGCGTTTCCAGCCGGTAGCGAGACCGACAGCGGCCGCACGGCGCCAGCCTCCCCTGCCCTATCTGGGCGCCCTGCGGACGCGCCGCGCCCTCAGGGCTCGACGCCCACCGCCTCGAGCGCCGCCCGCGCCGCTTGCTGCTCCGCCTCGCGCTTGCTCGTGCCCTGCCCGCGCGCCAGACACCGCTCGCCCACCCAAACTTCGGCAGTGAACACGCGCGCGTGCGCCGGACCCTCTTCCGCGGCCAGTCGATACTCCGGCACCGTGCGGTCGCGCGCCTGGATGCGCTCCTGCAGCGTCGTCTTCCAGTCTGGCGCGCCGGCGATGCCGCCCCCCTCGATCTCCTCGGCAAAGTGTCGCGTGATCACGCCCTTGACCCGCTCGAACCCGCCGTCACGGTAGATGGCCCCGAGCACGGCCTCGTACGACGAGGCCAGGATCGACGCCTTCTCGCGCCCGCCGCCGCGGTCCTCGCCGCGCCCCAGCCGCAGCGCCTCGCCGATCCCGAGCGCCCGCGCCTTGGCCGCCAGGGTCGGCGCGCGGACCAGCGTGGCGCGGCGCTTCGACAGCTCGCCCTCGTCGAGGTCGGGAAACGCGTCGAGCAGCAGATCCGCGATGACCACGCCCAGCACGGCGTCGCCGAGAAACTCGAGCTGCTCGCCCGCCCGCACCGTGCCCGCCCCGAGCGCCGACGTATGGGTCAGCGCCGCATCCAGCAGCGACCGTTCGAGAAACGTGTAGCCGAGGCGGTCTTCGAGGGCGCGATCGTCGTCGCGCTCCGGCGCGCTCATACGCGCGCCGCCGGCTCGGTCGCCGCGGCCAGCAGCCGAGCGCCGCGGCGCGCCACCGCCCGCACGCACACCTCGCGGTTGATCAGCGTGTCGGGTCCGTCGAGCAGGGTCCGCACGTAGTTGCGGCTGTACCCCGTCAAGCATCCGGTGGCGCGATCGCGGGTCGACTCGATCAGCACGTCGAGCGCGCTGCCGACGAAGCGCTCCGCGAACGCGTCCCGCAGTCGCGCCCCGAGCAGGCGCAGCGACCGCGCGCGTGCCGCGATGGTCTCGGCCGGCAGGTGATCGCGCGCCTTTGCCGCGGTGGTGCCGCTGCGCCGCGAGTACGGAAACACGTGCAGGTAGCTGAAGCGTGCCTCCGCCAGAAGCTGCAGGCTGGCCTCGAAGTCGGCTTCGCCCTCGCCCGGGAAGCCCGCGATGACATCGGTGCCGAGCGCGGCATCCGGCAGCGCCCGCGTGACCTCCGCCGCCACGTCCCGCACCAGGGCGCCGTCGTAGAGCCGGCGCATGCGGTGCAGCACGGCATCGGCGCCGGCCTGCACTGGGACGTGGAAGTGCGGACAGAGGACCGCGCTGCGCGCCACCAGCTCCACCAGCCGGCGCGTGACTTCGGGCGGGTCGATCGAGCTCAGACGCACCCGCGGCACCGGGGCCCGTTCGTCGATCATCTCCACCAGATCGGCCAGGGTGAGCGCCGGCGTGAGGTCGCGGCCGTAGCCGCCGAGATGAATGCCGGTCAGCACCACTTCGCGGAACCCGCGCGCGGCCAGCCGCTCGATCTCGGCCAGCACCCGGCGCGGCTCCACGCTGCGGCTGCGCCCGCGCGCGAACGGGACGATGCAGAACGTGCAGAACAGGTCGCAGCCTTCCTGCACCTTGAGAAAGGCACGCGTCTGCCCGCTGAACACCTCGGCGCCGAGCGTGCTCACCCGCGTCGCCTTGCGCAGATCGTCGACCAGGATTCGCCCGCCGTCGGGCGGGAGCTGGTCGTGCACGGCGCGCAGGATGTCGGGCAGACGGCCGACGCCGATGACGTAGTCGACCTCCGGCAACGCCGCGCGCCGCGGGCTGGTCTGGGCAAAGCAGCCGGTGAGGATGACGCGGCCGCGCGGGTTGAGCCGCCGCGCGCGGCGCGCCAGCTGGCGGCTCTCGGCGTCGGCGCGGTCGGTCACGGTGCAGGAGTTGACCACGAAGACGTCCGCCCCAGCGGCGAACGGGACGATCTCGCAGGCGTCCCGCAGGGCCGTCTCCATCGTCGCCGTGTCGTACTGATTGACCTTGCAGCCCAGCGTCGCGAAGGCGACCCGCAGGCGGCGCGCGCCGGCCGCTCGCGGCGGTCCTCCCGCGGCGTTCGCCCCCGAGCCGCGATCGCGCCCGATGTCAGCGTCCGACATGCCGCGCGCCCTCGCCGGCGTTGCGCTCGGGCGACGGTTCGGGCGGCCGGCGCTCGGCGCCCGCCGCAGCGACCGCGCGCTCGATCCACCCGCCGCCGAGCACGCGCTCGCCGTCGTACAGCACCGCCGCCTGCCCCGGCGTCACGGCGCGCACGCCGCCCGCCACCGCGAGCTCGAACCCGCGGGCATCGCAGCGCACCACGCGCGCCGCCTGCGGCGCGCCGCGCGATCGGACCCGCACCGCGACGCACGCCCCCGGCGCTGGAAGCGGCCCGAGCCAGTTGGCTCCGCCGGCGACCAGCCCGTAGGCCATGATCCGCTCGGGTGGGCCGACTCGCACCACGCCGGCCGCGGGGTCGATGTCGGTCACGTACCGCACCGGCCCGCCGCTCACCCCCAGGCCACGCCGCTGCCCGATCGTGAACCGGTGCACCCCGTCATGGCGGGCCACGACGGCACCGCATTCGTCGAGGACGACGCCCGGGCGGGGCGGATCGGCCGTCGAGCGCGCCGCGACGAACGCGCCCGCCGCACGCCCGGGCGCGAAGCACACCTCCTGGCTGTCGGGCTTGCGCGCCACCGGCAGCCCGCGACGCGCCGCCTCGGCTCGCACGGCGCCCTTCGTCATCCCACCGACTGGGAAACGCGTGCGCGCCAGAACACCCGGATCGACGCCGAAGAGAAAATACGACTGATCCTTGTCGGCGTCGACCCCGCACAGCAGCTCGGCGCCGTCCGCGCCGGATCCCACGCGCGCGTAGTGGCCGGTGGCGATCAGCGTGGCGCCGAGCTCGCGGGCGCGGCCCCACAACGCGGCGAACTTGACGAACTGGTTGCAGCGCGCGCACGGATTCGGGGTTCGCCCGCGCCGATACTCGGTGACGAAGTCCTCGATCACCGTGCGCTCGAACTCGGCCCGAAAGTCCATGACGTAGAACGGGATGGCGAGCTGCTCGGCCACGCGGCGGGCGTCGAGAAAATCGTCCAGCGAGCAACAGCCGCTCTCCGGCGCGCCGGCGTCCGACTCCCACAGGCGCATAGAGACGCCGACGACGTCGTACCCCTGCTCGACCAGCAGGGCGGCGGCCAATGCACTGTCGACGCCGCCGCTCATCGCCACGACGATTCGGTCGCCTCGCCCGCTTCGGTTGTCCGCGCCGCTCATCGGCCCACCGCCTCCGTCCCGGTCGGCGCGGTCGGGGCGTCCGCGTCCACCGCCTCGCCCGGCGGAGCGGCGACAACCCGCATGCGCGAGACCACCCGCTGCACCGCCAGCACCGTGGCGTCGATCTCGGCCGCCGTCGTCGAGGCCCCCAGGCTGAAGCGGACCCCGCCGCGCGCCTCGGCCTCGCTGCAACCCAGCGCCCGCAGGACGTGCGACGGCTCGCCGGAGCCGGCCGCGCAGGCGGAGCCGACCGACACGGCCACGCCTTCGAGGTCGAGCGCCGCAACCAGGGCCTCTCCGGACGCGCCGGCGAAGCCGACGGTGAGTGTGTTCGGCAGACAGCCGTCGGCCGGGCTGTGCCGGCGCACGCGGGCCAGCCCGCCGACACCCACCCACAGCCGATCGCGCAAGGCGCCAAGCGCAGCCGCGGAGCTCGCCGGCGCCGACAGCGCCGCGGCGAAGCCGACGATGCCCGGCACGTTCTCGCTGCCCGGCCGCCGCCCGCGCTCCTGCGCGCCGCCGAAGCAGAGCGGGTGCACCGGCACGCCGCGGCGTACGATCAGCGCGCCGACGCCGATCGGTCCTCCCAGCTTGTGGGCGGAGAGCGTGCACAGGTCCGCCAGGCCGGCCGCCACCGGCAGCTTGCCGAGCGCCTGCGCCGCGTCGCTGTGCAGCGCAATCCCGCGCGCCCGGCAGAGCGCGCCAATGGCCTCGATCGGCTGGACGGTTCCGATCTCGTTGTTCGCCCACCCCACCGACACCAGCACCGTCTCCGGCCGCAGCGCCGCGGCGACGTCGTCGGGGCGCACACGCCCCTCGCCGTCGACCGGCAGCCAGGTGATTTCGGCGCCGTGGCGCTCGAGCTCGCGGGCGGCCGCCAGGACCGACGCGTGCTCGATCGGCGACACGACCAGATGCGCCCCGCGCGGCTCCGGGGCGCTGCCGAACAGCGCCAGGTTGTTGCTCTCGGTGCCGCCGCTGGTGAACACCACCTCGCTCGGCTGCGCACCGACCGCGGCGGCAATCACCCGCCGCGCGTGCTCGACCGCCGCCCGCGCCGCGCGGCCGGCCGCGTGGGCACTCGACGGGTTGCCGAAGCCGGCGTCGACGCAGGCCTGCATGGCGTCCCACACCTCGCGGCGCAGCGGCGAGGTGGCATTGTGGTCCAGATAGATCATCGCCTCTCGCAGCGGGTCGGTCCGCCGGCGCTCAGCGCGCCCGCTGCTCGCTCGCGGTGCGCTTGCGCTTCGGCGCGCGCGCCCGCTTGGCGTCGCGATAGATCTTGTACTCGAAGCTGTCGACCAACGCCTGCCAGCTCGCCTCGATGACGTTGAGGGAGACACCGACCGTGCCCCACCGCTCGCGCCCGTCGCCGGACTCGATCAGCACCCGCACCGGCGCGGCGCTGCCCGCGCCGCTGCCGAGCACGCGCACCTTGTAGTCGAGCAGCTGCATCTCCTCGATGCGCGGGTAGAAACGCCGCAGGGCGCGGCGCAACGCGGTGTCGAGCGCGTTCACCGGCCCGTTCCCTTCCGCTGCCGTGTGCTCGATCTCGCCGGTCGGCCCGGCCAGCATCACCGCCGCCCACGCCGAGGCCGGGTCGTGCTCGATGCGCTCGTCGGTCTTCACCTGGCACTCGCCGTTCGCCCCGAAGACCCGCCGCATGTAGCCCTTCTCGTCGACGACGCGGAACTGGATGAGCTCGAAGTAGCGCAGCGGGCCGTGTTGCACGCGGTGCATGCGCAGCTCGAGCGAGGCCTCGGCCCCCTCGAACTGGAACCCCTGGTGCTCGAGCTGCTTCACCTCGTCGACCAAGCGGCGCACGTGCCCGTCGAGCTTGTCGAGATCGACGCCGAACTGCTTGGCCTTGTAGAGAATGTTGGCGCGGCCGGAGAGATCCGACACCAGGACCCGCCGCTGGTTGCCGACCAGCTCCGGATCGATGTGCTCGTAGGTCACCGGGTTGCGCTGCACCGCCGCCACGTGCACGCCGCCCTTGTGGGCGAAGGCGCTCTGGCCGACGAACGCCTGCCGCCGGTTGTGCTCGACGTTGGCGAGCTCATCGACGAAGCGCGACAACTCGCGCAGCTGGCGCAGGCGGGCGCCCCCGACCGTGGGGAGGCCCATCTTGAGCTCGAGGTTGGCGATCACCGAGCAGAGGTTGACGTTGCCGCAGCGCTCGCCGACGCCGTTGATCGTCCCCTGCACCTGGACGGCACCGTGCTCGACCGCGTTCAGGCTGTTCGCCACCGCCAGCTCCCCGTCGTTGTGGCAGTGAATGCCGATCGGGGTCGGCACCGCGGCCTTCACCGCCTCGACCCCGGCCGCGATCTCGGTCGGCAGCCGTCCGCCGTTGGTGTCGCAGAGGCAGACTACATCGGCGCCCGCGCTCGCCGCCGTGCGGATACACTCGAGCGCGTAGTCGGGATTGTGGCAAAAGCCGTCGAAGAAGTGCTCGGCGTCGTAGATCACCTCGTCGACGTGGCGCTTCAGATAGCGCACCGTATCGTGGATGATCTCCAGGTTCTCGGCGAGCGGGATGCGCAGGTCGTCGCGCACGTGCAGGTCCCAGCTCTTGCCGAAGATCGTCACCACCGGCGTCCGGGCGCGCAGCAGCTTGTCGAGATTCTTGTCGTCGCTGGCGCGGACGCCGGCCCGACGCGTCGACCCGAACGCCGCGACCTTGATCTGGTGCAGCCGCAGCTTGGCCACCTCGACGAAGTACGCCTCGTCGCGCGGATTGGAGCCCGGCCAGCCGCCCTCGACGTAGGCGATGCCGAAGGCGTCCAACCGCTCGCTGATGCGCAGCTTGTCCTCCAGGGTCAGCGCGATGCCCTCCGCCTGGCAGCCGTCGCGCAACGTGGTGTCGTAGATCTGGATCGGCTTGGCCACGCTCACGCCTCCGCCGCGGCGTCGCTTGCCTCGACCAGGCCGGCGTGCAACGCGCGCACCGCGAGCTCCCCGTACTTGGCGTCGATCACCACCGAAATCTTGATCTCCGACGTCGAGATCATCTGGATGTTGATGCCCTCGTGGGCCAGGATCTCGAACATCTTCGCCGCCACGCCGGCGTGGCTGCGCATGCCCAGGCCGACCACCGAGACCTTGACAACATCGGTGTCGGCGCTGACACCCTGCGCCCCGATCCCCTTCGCCGTCTGCTCGACCAGCGCCAGCGCCTGCCGGAAGTCGGTCTTCGCGACCGTGAACGTCATGTCGGTGTCGCCGGCGGCGCTGGCGTTCTGGATGATCATGTCGACGCTGATGTGCGCCGCCGCGATCGGACCGAGGATCGCGAACGCCACGCCCGGCCGGTCCGGCACGTGGCGGACGGTCAGCTTGGCCTGGTCCCGGTCGAGAGAGACTCCGGATACGAGTACCTGCTCCATGCCTTCTTCCTCTGGCACCACCCAGGTGCCCTCGCTCTCGTCGAAGCTCGAGCGTACGTGCAAGGGCACGCCGTAGCGCTTGGCGAACTCCACCGAACGGATCTGCAACACCTTGGCGCCGAGGCTGGCCAGCTCCAGCATCTCGTCGTGGGAGATGCGCGGCAGCTTGCGCGCCCGCGGGCAGATGCGCGGGTCGCTGGTGTAGACGCCATCGACGTCGGTGTAGATCTCGCACACGTCGGCCTTCAGCGCCGCCGCCACCGCGACCGCCGACGTGTCGCTGCCGCCGCGGCCGAGCGTGGTGATGTTGGCGTCGTCGTCGACGCCCTGAAAGCCCGCCACCACGGCGATCTCACCGCGCTCGAGGCTGGCGCGCAAGCGGTCGGCGTCGATGCGGCGGATGCGGGCGCGCCCAAAGGTGCTGTCGGTGTCGATGCGGACCTGGTGGCCGAGAAACGACCGCGCCTTGAAGCCGCGCTCCTGGAGCGCGATCGACAGCAGCGCCGCGGTCTCCTGTTCGCCGGTGGCGAGCAGCACGTCGACCTCGCGCTCGATCGGCTGACTGGCGAGCTTTCCGGCCAGCTCGAGCAGGCGATTGGTCTCTCCCGCCATGGCCGACACCACCGCCACCACCTGATGCCCGGCGCGCCGCGAGCGGCCGACGCGCTCGGCGACGGCCTGGATGCGCTCGACGCCGCCCACCGAGGTGCCGCCGTACTTCTGCACCACGAGGCTCATGCGGCCTCGGCAGAGGGTTCAAGAAGCTGAAGAGCCATTACATCACAACCTGCTGCAAAACTTGAAGTAGCGCATCATATCCGGCTCCGTGAGCGCGTGCCACCAGACGGCGTCGCTCGGCATCGACGAGCTCGATCGAGATCTCCAGGAAGTCCCGCATGGGCTCGTCCAACCGCTCGTGCCACTCGATGGCGCACACACCGGCCCCGTAGATGTACTCTCTGAGCGCGAGGGAGTCGATATCGCCGGCGGGCAGGCGAAAGAGATCGATGTGGTAGAGTGGCAGGCGGCCCCCCTCGTAGGGGAGCAGGATCGGGAACGACGGGCTGCGCACCTGCTCCGGGGGGATCGCCAAGCCCTCGGCGATGCCGCGCACCAGGCACGTCTTTCCGGCCCCCAGCTCGCCGGCCAACCCGATGCGCTCGCCGCCGCGCAGCGCCTGCGCGAGACGCCGGCCGACGGCGCGCGTCGCCGCGTCGCTGTCGGTCACCAGCACGACCGGATCAGACATCCAGCGCCGTCCGCAGCGCCTGCAGGCCGGGGCGGAGACCGGGGAGCAGGTCCGACGCGACCAACCCGACCTCTCCATCGGTCGCGACGCGATCGGCGACGGCACCGTGCAGATACACGCCCAGGCAGGCCGCGTCCGCGGTCCGCATGCCCTGCGCCAGCAGCCCGCCGAGGATGCCCGAGAGCACATCGCCCATGCCACCCGAGGCCATGCCGGGGTTGCCGGTCGGGTTGACCCACAGCGACCCGGAGCCGTCGGCGATGACGCTGCGTGCGCCCTTGAGCACGAGGACGCAGCCGTGCTCGGCGGCAAACCGGCGGGCCGTGCCGGCCCGGTCGGATTGGACCGCCGCCGTGTCGCACCCGAGCAGGCGACTCATCTCGCCCGGGTGCGGCGTGAGCAGCGCCCGGCCCGCGGCCGTCCGCAGGGTCGAGAGATCGCGCGACAGAACGGTAATGGCATCGGCGTCCACGACGATCGGCAATGCGGTGTGGGCCAGCAACCACTGCACGGTGCGCGCGGCGCCCTCGTGCGTGCCCACGCCCGGTCCGATCACCACCGCGGTCTTGCCCTCCAGCATCTGCTGCAGCCGCGTAGCGTCGAAGCGGATGCGCCCGTCGTCGTCGGGCAGGGCCTCGGTCATCGCCTCCAGCACTCCGGCCGCGTAGACCGCGTACAGCGACGCCGGCGCGACGACCGTCACCAACCCAGCCCCCACCCGCGCCGCTGCGCGGGCGGCGAGCTGGGCCGCGCCGGTCTTCCCGAACGAACCGGCGATGACCAGCACGTGCCCGCAATCACCCTTGTGCGCGTCGGCCGGCCGCGTCGGAACCAGGCGCGCGGCGTCCGCCTCGCCGAGCAGCGCGGCGCGCGGCGCGTGCTCCGCTACCGCCTGCGGCGCCAAGCCGATGTCGACGACCGCGAGCTGCCCGCAGTGGCGCACGCCGGGATACAGCGCCTGGCCGAGCTTGGCGAAGCCGAACGTCGCCGTCGCCTCGGCCTGGACGGCCGTGCCCATCGGCACGCCGGTGTCGGCGTTGAGCCCCGAGGGAATGTCGACCGCGAACACCGGCACCCCAGCGGCATTGATGAGCTCGATGGCATCGGCATGCAGGCCCCGCACGGGCTTGTCGAGCCCGGTACCGAAGATCGCATCGACCACGAGATCGGCGCTGGCCACGGTACTCTGCAACGCGCCCAGGCCAGCCGCGTCGGTGATCTCGCGCACGGGGCCGCGCCCACGCGTGTACGCGTTCAGCATGCGTGCGGCGTCGCCGCGCAGCTCAGCGGCGCGGCCGAGGAGCACGACCTCCGCGCGCACGCCGCGCCGGCGCAGCAGCCGGGCGATGACGAAGCCGTCGCCACCATTGTTGCCCTTGCCGGCCACGATCACCGCCCGCCGGCCCTTGCGCCGCAGGCGAGGGAAGCATTGCAGCAGCACCGCGGTGGCGCCGCGGCCGGCGCGCTCCATCAGCACGTGGCCGGGTGTGCCATAGCGCTCGATGGTCAGCCCATCGAGCGCGCGCATCTCCGCCGCCGTCGCCAGCCGCAGCGGCTCGTCGCGCCGCGCGCCGCGGCCTCCCCGTGCCGCCCGTGCGGAGGCCACCCCTATCCTCGCTGACGCGCCGCCAGCATGCGCGCCTTCATCTCCCGCGTCGCCGCCTCGACGCCGATGAACAGGGCACGGGCGACGATGCTGTGGCCGATGTTGAGCTCGTTGATCTCCGGCAGCGCGGCGATCGCGTCGACGTTGTCGAGGTTCAGCCCGTGGCCGGCGTTGGCGATCAGACCGGCGGACGCGGCGCGGCCGATGGCCGCGCCCACGCGCGCCAGCTCGGCGCGCCGGGCGTCCGCGTCCGCCGCGTCGGCGTAGCGGCCGGTGTGGATCTCGACCGCGTCGGCGCTCAGCTGCCGCGCGGCATCGATCTGCGCTGCCTCGGCATCGATGAACAGGCTCACGCGGACGCCGGCGTCGCGCAGCCGGCGCACCGCCTCGCCGGTGGCGGCCCGATGCGCGATCACATCCAGCCCGCCCTCGGTGGTCAGCTCCTCGCGCCGCTCCGGGACCAGGCACGCATCGGCCGGCCGCAGGCGGCACGCGATGCCCACCATCTCGGGCGTCACCGCCATCTCCAGGTTCACCTTGGTCCGCACGGCGTGCAGCAGCGCGGCAACGTCCGCATCCTGGATATGGCGGCGGTCCTCGCGCAGATGCACGGTGATGCCGTCCGCCCCGCCGCGCTCGGCGGCGCGCGCCGCTTCGAGAATGTCCGGGTACGCGGTGCCGCGCGCCTGGCGGATGGTCGCGACGTGGTCGATGTTGACGCCGAGGCGGATCATCGCGCGTCTGCGCGTCTGCGCGTACCGGCGTGGTCGCGTTCGTGCCCATACGCCGGGCAGCGAGGCCGACACGCCCACGCGCCCACGCGGCCACGCGCGCACCCGAGGCGCCTGCGTACCGGCGTCATCCCACCCCGACGTGCTCGCGCAGCGCGGCCGCGATCTCCTCGCAGTAGCGCTCGACCTGGGCGGTGTGCTCGCCTTCGACCATCACCCGCACCAGCGGCTCGGTGCCGGAGTAGCGCACCAGCACGCGCCCGCGCGCGCCGAGGTCGCGGCTGACGCGCTCGATCACACCCTGGACGGCCGGCAGCTGGGCGAGGTCGCGGCGCTCCCGCACTTTCACGTTGACCAGCCGCTGCGGCAGGCGTCGCATCACCTTGCGGAGCTCGCTGAGCGGCTTGCCGGACTCGACCATCAACGCCAGGACCGCCAGCGCAGTGACCAGGCCGTCGCCGGTGGTGCCGTGCTCGAGGAAGACGATGTGGCCCGACTGCTCACCGCCGAGCAGATAGCCGCCGCGCAGCATCTCTTCGACCACGAAGCGATCGCCGACCTGCACCCGCACCAGCCCGATGCCGCGCTCGCGCAACGCCAGGTCGAGGCCGAGGTTGCTCATCACCGTCGCGACCAGTCCCTGGTTGGCGAGCCGGCCGGTGCGCTGCAACTCGATGCCGACCATCGCCAGCACCTCGTCGCCGTCGACCACCTCGCCGCGCTCGTCGACCAGGATGGCGCGGTCGGCATCGCCGTCCACCGCCACGCCGAGGTGGGCGCCCTCCGCCTTCACCCGTTTGGCCAGCGCCTGCGGGTGGAGCGCGCCGCAGTCCCGGTTGATGTTTTCGCCGTCGGGCTCGACGCCGATCGCCGTCACCGTGGCCCCGAGCTCCTCGAGAACCTCGGGCCCGACGCGGTACGCCGCGCCGTGGGCGCCGTCGATCACCAACCGGAGGCCGTCAAGGGAAAGGTGCTTGGGAAACGTGCTCTTGAGGAACACGTTGTAGCGGCCGAGCGCATCGTCGATGCGAAACGCCTTGCCGACCTCCTGCGCGGTGGGCCGCAGATGCGCGATCGCGTCCTGTTGCAACAGCTCTTCGATCTCGCGCTCGACCTCGTCGGGCAGCTTGAAGCCGTTGCTGGCGAAGAACTTGATGCCGTTGTCCTGAAACGGATTGTGCGACGCCGAGATCACCACCCCGGCGTCGGCGCGCATGCTGCGGGTCAGGAAGGCGATGCCCGGCGTCGGGAGCGGGCCGACCAGCAGCACGTCGACGCCCATCGAGCAGATCCCCGAGGTCAGCGCGCTCTCCAGCATGTAGCCCGACAGGCGCGTGTCCTTGCCGATGATGATCTTGTGCCGGCGCGGCTGGCGCTTGACCACGTGCGCAATGGCGCGGCCCAGGCGCACGACGGTCTCCGACGTCATCGGCTCCACGTTGGCGGTGCCGCGAATGCCGTCGGTGCCGAACAACCTCGGCGGGCTCGGTGTCCCCTTATGCCCCATCGGGTTTCCGTTTCTGCCGCAGGACCCGCAACTCGACCGAGCTGGGCTCCTGCCGCACCAGCTCGACGTCGGCGGGGAGGTCCACCGCCGGTGTCACGTCGTACCTCCCCGGCTCGTGGCCGGCCGCGTCGATATAGACCGCACCGTGATCCAGCTCAAGCGACTCCATGGCCGAGCGCGGGCCGCGCACGGTGATCTGCACCGTGGGCGGCGTCAGCGTGGTGCGATACGGACTGTTCCGCACCACCACCGGCACGTTGGCGACGGTGCGCGTCCGCTCCGGTTCCTCGAGCAGCACTTGCGCGTGCACCAGGCTGGCGCTCAGCGAGACGTACTCGCGCGGGACGTCCAGGCTGAGGTCGCGCTCGATCATGCCGGCCTCCGCGTCGGCGAGGTCGATCGGCGCAGTCTCGGCGGTCTTGATCTGTTCCACCTGATCGGCCGGTCCCACCACCTCGATCGATTCCGGCGCCACCTTGGTCGAGGTCACCCGCAGGCCGCCGGGCGGCTTACCGGTCAGGGCGACGTGCACCGGCACGCGCTTGCGCATCGTGGCAGAGAACTCGAGCGTCACCTCGGAGGGCGAGAGCCGCACGACGCTGACGCCGCGCGGCAGGTCGAGCGCTTCGCCCATGATCCGGAACACCGCCGGTCCGGGGCGCACGCCGCGCAGGTCGAGCGCCATCGAGAGCTGGTCGGGGTGGATGCGGGTCAGCAACGTCCGCGGTCCGCGCACCGTCAGGTCGATGAAATCGACGCGCGGGCTCACCAGCATCACGTTGGGCGGAATGTTGCGCAGCTCCACCGGTACCTGGAGCGACAGCTCGGTGTCGCGCTCGCCCGCGTTGACGAAGAACCAGAGGCCGAGGGCGGCGGCGAGCGACAGGAGCTTCAACCCGGCATTGCGCAGGACCAGCCAGCGCAAGGACTCGCCGAGGTCGCGCGGGCGCAGGGCGCGGAGGCGTTGGCGCCAGCTCATCCGACCAGCAACTTCTGCAACGTGCCGCGCAGGGTGCCGGCATCGAGGTCGCGGGTGATGCGCCCGTCGACCACCAGCGAGATGCCGCCGTCCTCCTCCGACACCGCCACCACCACCGCGTCGCTCTCCTCGGTGATGCCGATGGCGGCCCGGTGACGCGTGCCGAGCGTCTTGCTCACGTTCGGGTTGGTGGTCAGCGGCAGGAAGCAGGCGGCGGCAGTGACGCGGCTCTTGCGCACGATGAGCGCCCCGTCGTGGATCGGCGACGCGGTGACGAAGATGCTCAGGATCAGCTCCTTGCTGATCTGGGCATCCAGGTTGGTGCCGCCCTCGATGAACTCGTTCAGGCCGGTTTCGCGCTCGAAGACGATGAGCCCGCCGATGCGACGGCTCGCCATGGTCACCACGGCGCGGATGATCTCTTCCAGATCCTGCCCGGCGAGGCGGTGGTCAGAGGCGAAGAACGGCCGGCTGCCGACCTGCACCAGGGCCCGGCGGATGTCGTGCTGGAAGATCACCACGATGACCAGCAGGACCGAGCTGAGGAAGTTGTCCAGGATCCAGTTGAGCGTGTAGAGGTCGAAGACGCGCGAGGACAGGTAGATCAGGACGACCACCCCGAGGCCGACCAGCATGCGGGCCGCGCGCGTCCCGCGGATGAGCTCGATCAGGCTGTAGATGAGGAACGCAACGATGCCGATGTCGATGGCATCTTGCAGGCGGAAGTTGTCGAGCAGCTCCAGCATCCCGGCACATCCCGCGCGGCGCCCAACCCTGGCTCTCGGAATCCGCTCGCGTCTGCCGTGAGCCGCCTACCCTGCTCTACCCCTGCCGGGCCTCCATCACGCGTTCCGTGCCGTCCACCGTCGATCAGGCGCGCTGGTCCGCGCTGACCGCGCTGAGCCGCTCCTGCTGGCTGGCGCGCTGTTCGCGGTGGGCGCGCATGATCTCGTCGAGCTGCGCACCGTCCAGCACCTCCTTCTCGAGCAGCTGTTCGGCCATGACGTGGAGCAGATCGATGTTCTCCGACAGCAGCGATCTGGCGCGCTGGTAGGCCTCGGTCAGGATGCGCCGCACTTCGGCGTCGATCTCGATCGCCGTATTGTCCGAGTAGTCTTGCAGCTGGGTGAAATCGCGCCCGAGAAAGATCTGCTCTTCCTTCTTGCCAAGCGTGATCGGCCCGAGCCTCTCGCTCATGCCGTACTCGCACACCATGCGGCGCGCCAGCTCGGTGGCCTTCTCGATGTCGTCGCGCGCCCCGGTGGTGGTGTGCCCGAGCACGATCTCCTCGGCCGCGCGCCCGCCGAACATCATCTCCAGGCGGCTGATGCAGAACTCCTTGCTCCAGCTGTGCCGCTCGTCGGCCGGCACCTGCATGGTGAGGCCCAGCGCCATGCCGCGCGGGATGATCGTGACCTTGTGGACCGGATCCGCGCCCGGGGTCAGCTTGGCGACCAGCGCGTGGCCGGACTCGTGATACGCGGTGTTGCGCCGCTCCTCGTAGCTGATGATCATGCTCTTGCGCTCCGAGCCCATCATCACCTTGTCCTTGGCGAGCTCGAAGTCGTGCATCGCGACGCGGTCCTGGTTGTTGCGCGCCGCCAGCAGCGCCGCCTCGTTGACGACGTTCTCGAGGTCCGCGCCGGCGAACCCGGGCGTTCCGCGCGCCAGCAACTCGAGGTCGACGTCCTCGCCGAGCGGCAGGCGCCGGGTGTGCACCTTGAGGATGCCCTCGCGTCCCTTCACATCCGGCCGCGGCACCACGACGCGTCGGTCGAAACGGCCGGCGCGCAACAGCGCCGGATCGAGTACGTCGGGCCGATTGGTGGCGGCGATGAGGATAACGCCCTCGTTGGTCTCGAAGCCGTCCATCTCGACGAGCAGCTGGTTGAGCGTCTGCTCGCGCTCGTCGTGGCCGCCGCCGAGACCGGCGCCGCGATGGCGGCCGACGGCGTCGATCTCGTCGATGAACACGATGCACGGGGCGTTCTTCTTGCCCTGCACGAACAGATCGCGCACCCGCGACGCGCCGACGCCGACGAACATCTCGACGAAGTCGGAGCCGCTGATCGAGAAGAACGGCACCCCTGCCTCGCCGGCGATGGCGCGCGCCAGCAGCGTCTTGCCGGTCCCCGGCGACCCCACCAGCAGCACGCCCTTGGGGATCCGGCCGCCCAACTTGGTGAACTTCTTCGGATCTTTGAGGAAGGAGATGATCTCCTCGAGCTCGTCCTTGGCCTCGTCGATGCCGGCCACGTCGCTGAACGTCACCTTATGGGTGTTCTCGCTCAGCATCTTGGCGCGGCTCTTGCCGAACGACATCGCCTTGCCGCCCCCGACCTGCATCTGGCGCATGAAGAAGATCCAGACGCCGATGAGCAACAGGACCGGAAACCACTGGACGAAGGCGACCACGTACCAGGGGTCGCCCGCCTCCGGCTTGGCGCTGATCTTGACGTCCTTGCTGCGCAGCAGCTTGACCAGGTCAGGATCGTTCGGGGCGTAGGACTTGAAGCGTTCCTGATTGTGGAACTTGCCGCGGATGTTCTGGCCTTCCATCTCGACCTCGGTGACCTCGCCCTTGTCGACGGCGGTCACGAAGTCGCTGAACGCGATATCCTGAAGCTTCGGCTGCTGCCGGGTCAGCAGGTTGAACAGCAGGAGAATCATCAGCCCCAGCACCAACCAGAGCGCGACGTTTCTCGAAAACTGGTTCACACAACCCCCAAAAGCTCAACAATCAACCCGACCTTAACATGGCACATATCCTGCGGCAACGCCTCAAAACAGCTTCTCGCGCGGCCGCGCAAGGCGGCGTCCGGCGCTGGCCTGGCGATCCAGCACGACGGACGAGCCGGCACGATGCGCGGTCCATCCCCCGGGCAAGTGGACCTCGGCCCGTCCGCGTCCCGCCTCCGCAAGCTGCAGTACCGCCTGGGCGTGACGGGCCGTCAGGCTGCCGGCCGCGACGCCGGCGCGCAGCAACCAGCGCCGCAGCAAGAGCGGGCGGACCGATGGGGCGCGCGCGAGCAGCCAGTCGACGTCGAGGCGTCCGTCGTTGGCCCCGCCGGCCAGCTGCGCGTCGGCCCACGCGCTCACGATCATCCGCTCGGCTCGGGTCGCCGCGGCCAGGTTCGCGCAGGCGCGGGCGATGCTCGGGTTGAGCTCGGCGAGCAGCGGGAGCACGCGCTCGCGCACGTGCGTGCGCAGGAAGCGCGGGTCGCGGTTGCTGTCATCGACGCGGTAGCGCAGGCCAGCCTGGCGCACGACCGCCTCGACGGCGGCGCGCCGGCAATCGATCAGCGGGCGGATCACGCCGTCGGCGCGGCGCGGCCGGATCGCGCCGAGACCGCGCCCGCTGCTGCCCCGGATGAGGCGCATGAGCACCGTCTCGGCCTGGTCGTCGAGGGTGTGCCCGGTGGCGATCTTCGCGCAGCCGTGGATCCGCGCCGTATCTTGCAACGACGCGTATCGCAGGGTCCGCGCCCGCGCCTCGAGGTTGCTGCCGTGGCCGAGCTCGGCGGGCAGCTCGCTGCGGACGAAGGCGACCTCCAAGGTCGCGGCGCTCTCCGCCGCGCACGCTTCGTCCAGATCGGCCGCCGCGCCGCGCAGGCGGTGGTTGACGTGCGCCGCCACCAGGGCGACGCCGAGCTTGTCGCGCAGTCGCGCCAACGCGAGCAGGAGGCCGGTCGAATCGGCGCCCCCCGATACGGCGACCAGCACCCGCTCGCCCGCGGTCAGCATGGCCTGCGTGCGGATGCTGCGCTGAACCACGCCCAGCAGGGCTGCGAGCGCGTGTTGCACGGCCCGCCGAGCATGGCAGGCGCCCGCACCCCCCGCAACGGGAGGGCGACCGCGTCGTTCCGCTAGCCGCGATCGAGAAACCGCGTCGTCGCGTCGTCGAGCTCGAGGGGTTTGCCCCGTCCCTCGAGCCGGGCGCGCGGCGCGTCGCGGTAGGGCATGATCGCCCAGAAGATGATGTAGAGGATGATGCCCGGTCCGCCGATCAGGGTGAGCAGGATGAAGGCAATGCGCAGCGGCGTGGTGGAGATGCCGAACTCCTCGGCCAACCCGGCGCAGACACCGGCGATCCGCTTGCCCCGCCGCGAACGGTACCACTCGCGGGTGAGCGCGCTGCCGGCCAGGCTGCTGCCGCAGTAACGGCACTTGATGGCGGCGTCCTGCACCGTCTCGGCGCAGTAGGGACAGGTCTTCATGCGGCTCTCCTCATGCCGGCGCCGCCTCCGCCGCCGCGACCGGGCGCGCGAGCAACAGCGGGATCGCCGCGTAGGTGCTGCCGATCAGCACCACCAGCGAGGCGGC
>Ga0335069_10002118_pt1 | contig 30941 bp, 29 predicted proteins | sample Lox_Sample_11_FD_206714 | JGI IMG/M metagenome (GOLD analysis project Ga0335069, IMG submission 206714) | Soil microbial communities from Loxahatchee National Wildlife Refuge, Florida, United States - Lox_Sample_1.1 | ecosystem: Environmental > Terrestrial > Soil > Wetlands | place: USA...
GTCCGGTTCCGCCCGCGCGCCACGGGGGATTGGCGATAACAACGTCGAAGCTCGCGGGCTCGATTCCCGCGATGCTCCGCGATCGAAGATCTGCTTCGACAGCACGAATCGATTGCAGGCCGTTGAGTTCGGCGCTGCGCCGGATCATCGATACCATCTTGGGCTGAATTTCGATCGCGGCGATCTCGCGCGGATTGTGGAGCGTCGCGAGAATCATCGAAATCACGCCCGAACCGGCGCACAACTCGAGCACACGATCGCGCGAGCGCGCGGTGGCGAATCGGGCGAGCAACACGGAATCGATCGAAAATCGGTATCCGTGGCGCGGCTGGATAACACGGATTCGCCCGCCTACGATGGTATCGAGTGTTTCGTCAGGAGCGATTATTTCCATGAATCAAGCCGAAAAGGGCGAACGCTATGCGCGCATTTTCCGCAAGGCGGGAACCTTTCTCGGCAAGGGCAACATAGCGCGCGCCGTCGAGGTTCTTAAGGAGGGCGTTGATGTCGCCAAAGGATACGGCGACGACAAAATGATGCGTCGTTTTCAGGACGAAATCGCTCGCGTGCAACAGTCTCCTCCAACCGGCGAAGGTTGCGACGGTCCGACGCAGTGATCGCCCTGCATTGACGTCCCGCAAATCGTTCTTAGCCTTATACAAGTCGCAAGGCACGTGAGTGCGCCGTGACTTCGATCGGAGGAAGGGCAAAATGTCGGCACTTCTGATTGTTATCGCCGCACTCGCGGCCTACCTGGTGTTTGCGTACAACTCGCTGGTCAAGTTAAAGAACGGCGTCGATAACGCATGGCGCCAAATCGATGTCCAACTCAAGCGCCGCCACGATCTCATTCCCAACCTCGTCGAAGCCGTCAAGGGCTACATGCAGTTTGAGCGGGACACTCTCACGCAGGTCGTTGAAGCGAGGACCAAGGCGGTGAGCGCTCCCGATCAGGCGTCGCGGATGGCGGCGGAAAATCAACTGACGGCGGGACTCGGGCGGCTGCTCGCGGTGATGGAAAACTATCCGCAGCTCAAAGCCGATCAGAACGTGCTCCGATTGCAGGAAGAGCTGACCACAACTGAAAATCAAATCGCGTTCGCGCGCCAGGCCTACAACGACGTGGTGATGGATCTCAATACGCGCATCGAGGCGTTCCCGACCAATCTGATCGCGAGCAATTTCGGGTTTCATCCTGGGCAGTATTTTCAGGGCGCTCCCGAGGATCAGGCCGTGCCGAAAGTCGATCTCTCGATGGCTGGGCCGCGCGCCTGATGATGCGGGTCGATCCAGTCGCGCACTGATTCGATTCCAATATGTCCGGAGAACGGGATTTTCGCGCGCTCGAAGCTCACAATCGGCGCGAGACCGCGATCCTGGTGCTCGTGTTCGTCGCGATTCTGGCCGCGCTCGGATTCGGACTGGATTTCCTGGTCGGCGATCTCCGAATCTCCAACGGCGGTCTAATCGGATTCCCGTTCCTGACACTGATCGCGGTTGTCTTCGCGTCGATACAATCGCTCGCGTCATACTTCGGCGGCAGTTCGCTCATTCTGCTTTCGGTCCACGCCAAGCCGCTCCAACCCGACACGCCCAAGCACGAGCAGGTGCTCAATGTAATTCGCGAGATGGCGATCGCGGCGCGCCTTCCTGAGCCTCGCGCCTATCTGATTGACGATCCCGCGCCCAACGCCTTCGCGACCGGACGCGACCCGGGGCACTCCGTTATCTGCGTCACGCAGGGCCTTGTCGACAACATGGATCGCGAGGAATTGCAGGGCGTGCTCGGCCACGAGATGGCGCATATCCGCGATTACGATATTCGCACGATGATGATGATCACGATTCTGGTCGGGGGTATCGCGATGCTCTCGGACTTCACGATGCGGATGAGCTTTTACGGCGGATTCGGCGCAGGCCGCAGGCGCAGCGACTCATCGGACAACGGGGGTGGCGGCGGCGCATTGATCGCTGTCGCGGTTTTGCTTCTAGCCATCCTCGCGCCGCTGATTTCGCAGCTTCTCTCCCTGGCAGTCTCGCGTCAACGCGAATATCTCTCAGACGCATCGTCGGTCGAGTTCACGCGCAACCCGCGAGCGCTGCTTCGCGCGCTCGAGCACATCGCGCAAATCGAATCGCCCTTGCGCGACGCGTCGCGCGGGACGGCGCATCTGTTCATCGTGAATCCGCTGCGGCGCGCGATCGACGAACGCGAAGGATTCTGGGCCGACCTGCTGTCGACGCATCCGCCGCTCGCGAAGCGAATCGAGCGCCTGCGCGCTCTCGCCGGCGAAACGCCCGTCTCCGCCAAAGCCTGAGACGGTCTCTTACGAACGCGCGCCGCGCGGGCTAAGCTCGCAATCGATGGCCGCGCAATCCGATCGCCGGGTCGATGAAATCTGCGCTCGCGTCGCCGCGCGCCTCGCGCGAATCGAAGGAATCGAAGCGATCGCGCTCGGAGGTTCGCGTGCGCGCGGCACCGCCCGCGACGATTCCGATATCGATCTCGGCCTCTACTACGACGCCGACTATCCGTTCTCGATCGAAGAACTCGATTCGGCCGCATCTGAACTCGACGATCGCCACATCACGGGACTTGTTACGCGGTTCGGCGACTGGGGACCGGCGGTCAACGGGGGAGGGTGGCTGATCGTCGATGGGCTGCACGTCGATTTTCTCTATCGCGATCTCGCCCGCGTGCGCGAAATAATCGAGCAATGCCGCGACGGCAAGCCGAGCGGAACCTACCAGCTTGGCCATCCGATGGGATTCCAGAATCAGATCTATCTGGGCGAGACGAGTTGCTGCCGGCCGCTCTACGATCCCGACGGCGCGCTTGCAGCGCTCAAAGCGATGCTCGTCGAATATCCGCCGCGCCTTCGAACCGCGCTTGTCGAGAAGCATCTGTTCGATGCTCGTTTCGAAATCGACATTGCGGAGAAGCCGGCGCGGCGCGGCGACGTGATGTACGTCGCGGGATGTCTGTTTCGGGCGTCCGGGTTCATGACCCTCGTGCTCTATGCTATCAACCGACGCTATTACACCAACGAAAAGGGGGCTTTCGACGAAAGCAGGGGGTTTCCGGCGGCGCCGTCGGGATTCCACGAGCGAGTAGCCTCTGTTCTGTCGGGAATCGGTTCGAGCCCGGAGGCTCTCATCAAAAGCGTCGTTTCGATGCGCACGGTTGTCGACGCTCTCGAACCATTCGCCCGCGCCCGGCTCGCCTGAAGCCAATCGCGTCCCGGCCCTGCGGACGACGTGCCGATCGGTCTATCGACAGCCGTTAGTGAACGATATCGTGGCCGTGGGTTGACTTTGGGCTGCCGAAGCGCAATACGGTAGCGTCAGGTCATAAGGAGCCGGATTACGACTGCGCGCTGCCGCTTCTTGACCCCGATCCTTGTCGCAATCGCGACGCCTGCCGAATTGGAATTTGCAACGGCGCCTGATCGGTTTGAAACCCCCTGAAAACAAGGCTGACCGAACCGAGTGGAGGACCTGCGATGCCGACCGATCTTCAGAAGCGAACCGCTGAAGCCATCATAAATATCTTCGAGACCGGCGCCCTCCATGGCGAGTACGGCAATGTCACAATGCTGCCGGGCGATGCCGGCCATCTTACTTACGGCAGATCGCAGACCACGCTCGCGAGCGGCAACCTTTTTCTGTTGATAAGCGCATACGTGAACGCAGCAGGCGCACAATATGCCGATCGGCTGCGGCCCTATTTGGCGAGGCTCAAGCAAATCGACCTGTCGCTTGACGATGACATGGATTTTCGGGCGCTGCTGGCCACGGCCGGCAACGACCCCGTCATGCATTCCGTCCAGGATGAATTTTTTGACCGCATCTACTGGACGCCGGCATCGGTCTCAGCAGCAAACGTCGGGATAACCTCGGGCCTGGGATACACCGTGAGTTACGACGGTCATGTCCAGGGCAGTTGGGGCTTGATTCGCGATCGAACCAACGCGCAATTCGGAACCGTTGCGCAAAAGGGCGAGAACGACTGGGTCAGGCAGTATGTCTCCATCCGCCGGAACTGGCTTGCCACCAGCACGAACAAATGGCTCCCGCGGACTGTCTACCGAATGGACGAATTCGACAAGCTCGCCAACGCCGGGAATTGGCAACTCGACCTGCCTATTGTCGTCAGGGGGGTAACAATCGATGAATCAGGTTTGTCGGGAGTTCCCGTTCGCGCCTCAGCCCAGATTGCCGAGGAGCGGCTTCTGATGTTGCGCAACCCGATGATGCAGGGCGACGACGTGGCCCGCCTTCAGCAAGCGCTCAAAAGCAAGGGGGAAACGGTCGAGGTTGACGGCGTATTTGGCGCCACTACGGCTGCCGCGCTCAACCATTTTCAGCGCATCAACGGCCTGACCGCCGATGGTATCGCCGGTCCGGCAACCCGGTCCGCTTTGGGAATATAGAACGGGGGAGCCCGCTTAGGGGAGTCCGAAGGCGTCTGGCAATGAAACCGGACGCCGGTGTACAATAGCGTCTGCGCGTGGCGCGTCGCCGCGCGCCGGAGAAAGACATGGATTTGTTCGCGCCCTCACATCTGCTGGTCCTGCTGATCATCATCCTGGTGATTTTTGGACCCAGCAAGCTTGGCGACGTCGGCGGAGCATTGGGCAAGGCCATCAAGGATTTCAAGAAGGCCATGAACGAGCCCGAAAAGCCGGAGCCTACGCCCGTGGCCAAGAGCGACGAAGTCAACAAGCCTTCCTGACGCCTCATCGAGGCGTCGCTCATTCCGGGCCTTGGCGGCGGCAAAGCAGCGGGGCAGGGTCTCGTACTCAAAATTACGAAACGAACCCAAATGAGCAGCGCTCCGATTCTCCTTTGATTTTAATGAGTTAATGGCGTTTTCGCCGCTTCTTCTCCTGAACCAAACCAATCTGTCGCCTCTTGTGTGCGCGCGCCGGTCGCGGCTAAATGCCCGATCAGCGTGAGATTCCTCCGGGTAATCTTGTGGACCGCGATAGCCGCCGCCGGCGCGATCGGGCTTGGCGTTATCGCGTTCGTGCGCGGCGAGGAGCATCCGAGCGTGCTGTGGTTTCTCATCGCCGCGGGATGCGTCTATGCGGTCGCATACCGTTTCTATTCGCTGTTCATCGCCGCCCGCGTTCTGGGCCTCGATGATTCCCGCGTGACGCCTGCGGTCCGGCTGGACAACGGCGTCGACTACGTGCCGACGCCGAAATGGATCACGTTCGGCCATCATTTTTCCGCCATCGCCGGTCCGGGGCCGCTGGTCGGTCCGATGCTCGCGGCGCAATTCGGGTATCTGCCATCGACGCTATGGATCATTATCGGCGCCGTGCTCGGCGGATGCGTTCAGGATTTCGTAACGCTCGGATTGTCGCTCAGGCGCGACGGGCGCTCGCTCGGAAAGATGGCGTTCGAGGAGATCGGACCTGTCGGCGGCTTCACGGCGCTCTTTGGTGTGATGCTCATCATGATCATCCTGATCGCCGTGCTCGGTCTGGTCGTCGTCAACGCGATGAAGCACAGCGAATGGGCTACGTCGACGGTAGCCGCGACCGTTCCGATCGCGATGTTCGTCGGCGTCTACATGACGCATCTGCGGCCCGCGCGCCTCGTCGAGGGCAGCATCATCGGCGTCGCGCTGATCCTGCTTGCCGTCGCGGGCGGCCGCTATGTCGACGCGCTGGGAATGGGGCGGCTGTTCTACATGGAAGCGCCGTCGCTCGCGCTCTGGATAATCGCGTACGGGATGCTCGCGTCGATTCTGCCTATCTGGCTGCTGTTCGCGCCGCGCGGATATCTCTCGACCTTCATCAAGCTCGGCACCATCGTCGCGCTCGCGCTCGGAATCATCGCGATTCATCCTGCGGCGCTGATGCCTCCGCTGACCCGCTTTATCGACGGCAACGGCCCCGTGTTCGGCGGCAAGATTTTTCCGTTCGCGTTTATCACCGTCGCGTGCGGCGCGATTTCGGGATTCCATTCGCTGATTGCGTCCGGGACCACGCCCAAGACGCTCGAAAAGGAAACCGACGCGCGCCTGGTCGGATACGGCGGGATGATGATGGAGTCGTTCGTCGCGGTGATGGCGATGATCGCGGCGGTGATGCTCCAGCCGGGAGTGTATTTTGCCATCAACAGCCCGGCGGGAATCGTGGGCGCCGGAGCCGCCGCGTGCGCGACGATCTCGTCGTGGGGATTTCCGGTCAGCGATGCGCACATGAAGGAACTCGCCGAAGCGGTCGGAGAGGCGTCGCTTTACGCGCGCACAGGAGGCGCACCGTCGCTCGCGGTCGGGATGGCGCAAATCTTCGCACACTCGCTGGGCGGGCGCGCAGTGATGTCGCTCTGGTACCACTTCGCGATCATGTTCGAAGCGCTGTTCATCCTGACCACGCTCGACGCCGGCACTCGCGTCGCGCGCTTTATGCTTCAGGACCTGCTCGCAAAGGTGTGGCATTCGTTTTCCGACGATTCGAGTTACGCAAACATTGTGGTCACGTCGGCCGTCGTGGTCGCGGCGTGGGGATACTTCCTATACAGCGGCGCGACCGATCCGCTGGGCGGAATCAATTCGCTGTGGCCGCTGTTTGGAATCGCAAATCAGATGCTCGCGACGATTGCGCTGTGCGTCGCAACCAGCGCGCTGATGCGCGGGGGCAAGGCGCGATACGCATGGATTACGCTCCTGCCGTTGGGATGGCTCGTCGCGGTCACGATCACCGCGGGCATCGAGAAGATTGTAAGCTCCGCGCCGAATATCGGATTTCTCGCGCATGCTGCGAAACTAAGCGCGGAAATGACGTTGCCCGCGACCACCGCGACGCGCGCTTACGAAATCCAGCGACTGATTCGCAACGACTATATCGACGCGCTGATGAGCGCGATCTTCATCGTCGCGGTTGTCGTGATCCTCGCCGATTCGGCCCGCATCTGGATAAACGTGCTGTCGAATCGAATTCCGGCGGGCCCGCGCGCCAGACAGGAGGCCGCATGATGCGCAAGCGCAGGTTTGATCGATTGCGCGGGGCGCTCCGGACCGCGGTTGCGCAAATCGCCGGCGAACTGCGCAGGTTCAACTCGGGCGGAATCCCAAACAGCACGCTCGACGCAATGACGCGCGCCGAGCGCATATCTGCGATCAAGTCCGCGATGCACAAGCATCACGACGGCCCCACCCGATGCTGCTGATTTCGCAGCGAGGTGGCGTTCACGAGTGCAAACGCAAAACGAAAGATCCCGGTCAAGATGTGCGAAGAACCCAACGAACCGGGCTATTGCGAGCAACATCGGGCGCAGACAGGAAAAAACAAACAGCGACTGTCCCGATTTGCATCGCATAAGAAATCTTCTATCCGCATCTAGGTACTTTTCCCTATTCGTCTAGGCGATTTTCCAATTCTTCTTTCGTGCCTTCTTCGCTAGGTTGAAACCGTCCGGCTGAAATATTGACAGATTGTTAATCGAGACGGCCGGGTGACGGGGGAAGACGTGGGAATCTTCGGACAACAGGGGATAGCGTCGTTGTTCACGGGACGAAGGGCAAGGCAGGCGCAGCAGCAGCGCGATTTGCGCCTCGAGGCGCTGGCCAACCTTGCACACGAACTGCGCACGCCGGTACAGGTATTCCTCGGCTATCTCGAGATGCTGCGCGACGAGATGGTGCGTTCGCCGGGGGCCGCTTCGCGGGAAATCCTGGCTCGGATGAGCGTGAATGCGCTCGGCCTCGCACATACGGTCGAGAACGTGATGGATTTCGCGGCGGTCGACAACAACGATGCCGAGGAGGAGATCGAGCTTGCCGACCTCGTCGACGAAATCATGCCGCTTCTCGAAGCGGTCAATCACACCAAGAATCTCGAACTGCGCGTCGACTTGGAGGCCGCCCCGCGATACGTGCGCGCCAGGCGTCGAGCGATCCGAGCGATCCTGGCGAACCTCGCAATCAATGCGGTGCGTTTCACGGTCTCAGGCAGCGTTACGGTCGCCATCACGATCGGACCCACGCTGGAGGGACGCAACACGCTGCTGCTGACGGTTTCCGATACGGGTCCGGGCATCAGCCCCGAGATTATCGACAGCATCTTCGATCGTTTCGTGCAGGGGTCGAAGGCCAACACGCGGACTCATCGCGGGCTGGGGTTGGGCCTGTCAGTGGTTAAGCGAAATGTGGCGATGCTTGGCGGATGGATCGAGATTCAAAGCGGCGACGGTGCGGGCACCCGGTTTCAGGTGACGATTCCTTGTTCTGAAGTCGCGTCGAGCCGAAACATCTGGGCGCTGCCATATCCGGGAGCGGTGAACGAATCGCGCTGCGCGCTGCCGCCCGTCTATCGATAGCGGCGCATCAGGCCCACGACGACGCCGCGAATCTGGAGATCTCCTCCACCGACCATAATCGGTTCCATCGCGGAGTTCGCGGGTTGCAATCGCACCGTGCCGTCCGCTTCGCGATAGTAGCGTTTGACCGTGGCCTCGTTGCCGAGCAGCGCAACGACGGTCTCTCCATTGCTGGCGGTCTGGCGGCCCTCGACGATTATGTAATCGCCGTCGCGGATTCCGTCTTCGATCATCGATTCGCCTTTGACGCGCAGGCAGAAGGTATCGTCGCGTCGGACGAACTCGTCAGGCACGGAAATCGTTTCCTGACCCTCGACGGCTTCGATTGGCTGACCCGCGGCGACGCGGCCGAGCAATCGCAACTCGCGCGTCTGCGGAGGCCGTCGCTGCGCCTGCGAGACCTCCAGAGCGCGGCTGTGATTGTGCTGGCGCTTGATGACGCCCTTTTGTTCGAGGTTGCGCAGATGCTTGTGCACAGTGGCCAACGATGAAAGACCGAAGTACTGGCCAACCTCGGCGAGCGTCGGCGCATATCCGTGCTCGTTGATGTAGCTCTCGAGATATTCGGCCATCTGTTTCTGCCGCTTTGTCAGCATCGCCATAGTCGCCGCTCCTAAGCCGCTTCTATCGCTCCATGATGGGCGAAAATACGGCGAAAGTCAAGGTTGGGCTGAACGTGGAAATGAGCCTGGGTTTCACGCACGCGAATGACCGCATATGCTGGATGGACCTGAGTCACATGGCGAAGCTGCGAATCATTTTTGAGTCCGGAGAGCCCGAGCGGGTGATGGAGTTCAATCCCGCTGATGCGCCGTTCCATCACGACGGCCGTCCCGGCTCGATTCTCGACATCATGCTCGGCCACAAAATCCACCTCGAGCACGCATGCGGCGGCAATTGCGCGTGCACGACCTGTCACGTCATCGTCAAGGGCGGGATGAAGAGCCTGAGCGAATCGGAAGAGAGTGAGGAGGACATGCTCGACCGTGCGCCGGGGCTGACGCCAACCTCGCGGCTGGGATGTCAGGCGGTAATCACCGATCCCAACGCAGAGGTGACGATCGTGGTCCCGCGTTTCACCGTCAATCTGGTCAGCGAGAGCCGAAGCGAGGACTAGCCTCAATGGCCGAGGGTCCAACGTCCGGGGCGACGCCGCGCAACATCAGGCGCGCGACCGTCGATCGGATTTTCGATCACAATCCCGGCACTCGCTCGCTGTTCCTGCAAGTCGCGTCCGGCGGGCCGCTCAGATTCACGCCTGGCCAATTCGTCTCGCTTTCGATTCCGCTCAGCGCCGAGACGTTGACGCGCGCCTATTCGATCGCGTCGGACCCCGAGAGCGATTCGCTGATCGAGATATGTTTCAACCGCGTCGCGAATGGACGCGGGACGCCGTGGCTGTTCGATCGCGCGCCCGGCGATACGATCGATTTCACGGGGCCATACGGCCTGTTCGTGATGGAACGTGCGCCCTCGGTCGAAACCGTGATGATCGCCGAGGAGACGGCGATTGCGCCGATTCGTCCGATGATCCGGCGTGCGTCGCGCTCGCCCGGTCATGCTCCGATTTTCCTCTTGTACGGAGCGTCGACGCCGGATCGGATCTTGTATCGTCACGAACTGGAAGAAATCGCGACCCGCGATCTCGGTTTTCGGTTAGAAACAATCATCGAAAAACACGAATCGCTTTACGACCGTCTTGCCGAAATTGTTCAACGCCGATGGATCGATGCCGACGCGAATCGCACGCGCCAGTTTTATATCTGCGGCATCGGCAAGAGCGTATCGCGGCTTCGGGATATGCTTCGCTCGGCCGGATACGAGCGCCGCTCGGTTCGCTACGAGCAGTGGTAGTCCGGGTTTTCTGATGTCACGCGATTTGCGACAACCGAGCGCAAATCGCGCGCCATGTCATCCTCAACTCATCGCACAGCGCCATCATATTCGCGCAGGATCGCGAAGCTGCCTGTGAGGCCTTCGATCTTCTGATTGCGCGAGATGATCTTCTCACGCTCCAGCCGCTGCGCCGCAGCGTCCACCAGCTTCGCATCGATCGCGAGCACTCGTGCGAGCGCGCGCTCGCTGGCGAACCCCGCAATCTCAAAATGACGCCGGACCACGCGATACGCCGCCTCGCGCGGAGTCAACTCGCGGCTCTCGCTAATCGCATCCGGCCATCGATGCGCCATCGTGTCCCACACATATGTGAACGGTTCGTAGCGCTCTTCGATCTTGAGTGCCAGGAATTTCTCCTGCAACTCCTTCATCGCGCGATCGAATTCCGCCCGGTTGCGCGCCTGCGAATATCCGCTCGACAACTTCAGCGCCTTTGTCTCCGCGCGACCGCGCTTGCTGAGCGCGTCCATTATCAGCTTTGCGCAATGACTCAGATGTCCGTCACGATAGAGCGCCAAGTATCCGCCTGGCTTAAGCCGCAATCGCAGGAACGCGCCGAGCATGTCGGTTGCGATGAAGCTCGGACGCCCGCCGAGGACTTTGCCGTAGTAGGCGAGACGCCGCTCAGCGATCGAATCCTTGAGCCGCCACGTCATCCCGATCGCATAGTCGTGCTGGATATGCTCCGGCAGCACGGGCTCGCGCTCGCCGGAGATCGCCTCGCGCAGGCATGGGATGCCCAAGCCGGCGGTGAACGCTGCGCAAAACCCGACCTGGTTGATGAAATCGAGCGCGCTTTTCTCGCCGGTCACGCGGCGGCTGCGGATGCGGCGAAAATGATGGTCGCGATGGCGTTCGAGCGCGTCGAGGAGACTGTCGAACCGGTCCTGCGCGGTTATCGCGACGCCCGCTCGACGCATTGCACGAATACTCTGCGGTAGTTGTCCTTCACGCCCAGCTGGCGAACGATGCCCTCGAGCCCGATCAGCGCGCGCAGTAGAAATACGCTGTGATCAGGAGAGCGATAGAGCTTGTGCTCGAAGGCCAGTTCTCCGACGCGTTGCGCCTTGCCAACGGTGTCATAGTCGCCGGGAGACCACGCGCGATCGTCGAACAGCGGCTCGAAGAGAATTCGCACCGCCTCGACAAGCGGGCGCGGATTTTGCTCGCGCCCGAGATAGCCGAGCTTGACCATCGCGGCGCCGATCTCCTTGTCGTCGTCGTCAACGATCCCCTTCGCAGCCTGTAGATAAGCCTTTCGGATCGGCTCGGAAAAACGGCGAATCGAACCGAAATCGAGGACGCCGAGCCGCGGATGATAAGTGACGAGATAGTTGCCCGGGTGAAAATCGGTATGCAGGATGCCGAACTCCGCAATCTGCCGCCAGGTGATTTCCGAGCACTTAAGCGCGACCCATCGGCGCAGTTCGAGGTCAACGGCCTCGCCGAACACGTCCGTCAGCGGATAGCCGTCGATGAACGTCATCGTCAGCACGCGGCGCGAACTCAGCTCGCGCACAACCGTTGGGATTATCACCTCGGGATCATCGGCGAAGAGCTTCCCGAACTCGGTCATGTTGCGCGCTTCGAGAATATAGTCGAGTTCCTCGCGCAGCCGCGCCTGCAACTCGGCATAGATGGTCGCAGTGTCAATCTTCTGGCGCATCACGTCGCGCGCGATCGCGCCCAGCGTTGTGAGCAGGAGCTTCAGATTGCCGAGATCCTGCTCGACGGTTTTGTCGATGCCGGGATATTGAATCTTGACCGCGACTTCGCGCCCGTCGCGCGTGACCGCGCGATGGACCTGGCCGAGCGATGCGGCGGCAAACGCCTCGCGCTCGAAGCTTCGGAACGCCTGCTCCGGACGCTGGCCCAACTCGCGACGAAGCTGATCCTGGATCATCGGGTAGCTCATCGGCGGCACGCCCGAATGAGTCGCCTTTAGAACATCGAGCGCCTCGACCGGCAACAGATCGTGACGCATCGCGAGCATCTGGATGAGCTTCATGAAAGCGCCGCGAAGCTGCGTCGAGCTCTCGACGACGAGGCGAGCGTTGCGAATATGAGTTTCGAGCAGTTCCTTCTCGCGGCGGCCGGCGTTGAGGAAAGGGCGGCGAAGCTGCGACCACAGGTAATTCGAGCCGACCTGCGAGGCGAGTTCGCCCATCTTGATGGCGCGACGAGCGCGCCCGCTGGTTAGGGGTTCGCGCTTCGTCATCGCGCGGCCTCGGTTGCAGCAAGCCCGCTTCGATTGATCAGGGTCGCTGCGAATGCCGCCCCGAAGCCGTTATCGATATTGACGACCGTGACGCCGCTTGAGCATGTGTTGAGCATCCCGAGCAACGCTGCGATTCCGCCGAACGCCGCGCCGTATCCGACGCTCGTCGGAACGCCGATCACAGGCTTGTCGAGCAGACCGGCAACGACAGACGGCAGCGCTCCTTCCATCCCGGCAACCACAATCAGGACGCTGGAGTCGCGGAGCGAATCCAGGTTGGAGGTAAGGCGATGTAATCCCGCGACGCCGACGTCGTAAAGGCGTACGACGCGGTTTCCGAACAGTTCGGCGCATACGGCGGCTTCTTCGGCGACCGCAAGGTCGGAAGTTCCCGCACTGATTACGGTTACCGCGCCGCGTCCTTTTATGACCGACGGTGTTTTGGCCAGCGACGCGACGCGAGCGTCGGGATAATACTTCAGCCCGCGCATCTTGCGCTTGAGAGCGTCGGCCTTGACCGCGTCGACGCGCGTGACTACGAGGTTCGCACCCGATTTCACGATCGAATTTGCGATCGCGGCGATCTGCTCGGCAGACTTGTTCTCGCCGAAGACCACCTCGGGTATTCCGCGGCGCATCGCGCGATGGCCGTCCACCTTGGCGAAACCGAGATCCTCGAACGGCAGATGTTTGAGATCGGAGAAAGCCTTGTCGACGGTACTGACCCCGGCGGCCACCTCGTCGAGGATCTTCCTGATACGATCGGGGTTCATGGCGCCCGCGTCTGATCTTCCCTGAGCGAATGCCCGAGATAAAGCATCACTTCGCGAACCGCGCGCGCGTCGCTGCGCACGACGGTGATCGTTACGTCGTCCAGCTTGAGTTGCTCGCCGAGCTTCGGAATATGTCCGAGTTTGTCGACCACGAGACCGCCGATGCTAGCATAATCGTCGGCCTCCGGGAGTTTCAGGCCGAAGCGTTCGTTAAGCTCAGCGACGGAAACCTGCGCGGCCACGCGCAGCGTGCGCCGGTTGATGATGCGCGCAAGACGCTCCTTCGCGTCGTATTCGTCTTCGATTTCGCCGACGATCTCTTCGAGGAGGTCTTCGACGGTCAGGATGCCCGAGGAACCTCCGTACTCGTCGACAATCACGCATAGATGCTCGCGAGTGCGTTGCAGCGCAACCAGAATCTGATCCACAGCCATCGATTCCGGGAAGTAGCTGACAGGACGCATCACTTCGCCGACCGGACGGCTCAAGTCGGGCGATTCAAGGAGATCGAAGACGTGGATCACGCCGACGATATCGGTAATGCGTTGGTGGAAGACCGGGATTCGGCTGTAGCCCTCGCGAGAAATGGTTTCGATAGCTTCCTTGATGGTGGTTTCCTCGGGAATTCCGACTACCCGAACCAGCGGCATCATCGCTTTGCGCGCCTCGGTGCGGGCGAAGCGGAAAATCCGGCTGATCATCAACCGCTCGGCCGGCAGAATCGCATCAGGCTGCGGGCCCGCTCCGGCGCGGGCGCCGCGCCTATGAAGCAGCAGTGCGAGGTCCTCCCGCGTGAGTCGCCCTCCTTCCTCCTCGATGGGCACGCCGAGCAGACGGCGCATCGCGCGGCTGAATGCGGTTTCCGCAGCGAGAATCGGAGCGAGAACCGTCGAAAGAAACGTAAGCGGTCCTGAAGCAAGACGCGCGAACGCCAAAGGGCGTCCGAGAGCAATCAATTTGGGAATCGCCTCTCCGATGATCAGCGCGACCGGCGTGAGAATGACCGGCGCCCAGTAGGCCAACGAGGGTCGTATCGCGTGAAGAACCGTCGTCAGCAGCACGCCCGCAATCACGATCGCCAGATTGCTCGTGGTGAGCGCCAACGCCAACAGATGATCGCGCTTTTCCAGCAGCGCGTCGATTTTGCGCGCTACTGCGCTGCCTGCTTCACTTTCGGCCTTGACCTTCGCCTCGTCAGCGGAGACCAGCGCAATCTCGCTTGCGGCGGCGAATGCCTGAACAAGGATGCACGCCAATAGGGCGGCACCCAATCCTATCAGCGTCACTGGCATCGCCTGAGCCTCACCTGTTCGACGCTCGCGCCGCCCACGCGTTCCGCCGTTGCTTCATAGGATCCCAGCGTGACTTTGTCGCCGGTGGTGGGAACGCGGCCGAGGGTCCGCAGGATGGCGGCGCTCAGGGTGCGAGCCCCGCCGGTTTGGATACCGTTCGCGCCGAGATGTTCGGCCAATCGATGCATATCGATGGCGCCGGACACGAGCCATTCGCCGGGTCCGACCTGCTCGATTTCGGGAGTCTCGAAATCGAATTCGTCCTGGATTTCTCCAAAAAGCTCTTCGAGAAGATCCTCAAGCGTGATTAGCCCGAGCATCTTTCCGTACTCGTCGACGACCAGCGCAATCCAGCATCGCTCGCGGCGCATTTCGTCGAAGAGGTCGCCGAGAAGCTTCCCGGGAGGAACACAATACGGCGGACGAATGAGCCGCTCGATCCGCGGCGGGGCCTTCTCCAAACGGCGCGCGACGAGATCCTTGGCGTTGAGAACACCGACGATGTTGTTCGATTCGCCTCTATAAACCGGAACACGCGAGAAATGTCCGTGCGTGACGGTAGCGATAACGTCGCGCTCGGGCGTCGCGATATCAATCGAAAAAACCTTCGCGCGCGGGGTCATCACGTCCGAAGCGCGCCGCGTGCTGAAGTCGAATACGCGATGAATCAACGCGCGTTCGTTGGGTTGAACCTCGCCCACATCCACGCCGAGGCTGACCAGCGCCTTGAACTCGGTCTCGGAGACCGGCGCCGGACGCGGAGCTTCCTCGAAAGGCGTGAAGCGGCGGGCGACCGGATGCACGAACTCGGTGAGCGCCGCCAGCGGTTTCGCCGTAAGTTTCGCCACTCCCGCGGGATAGCTGAGCGCGAAGGTCTTCGGCGTGATGTCGCAGAACAGCATCACGATGAAAAACATCAAAGGCCCGGCCACGTAAGCGCCGTTTGGTCCCATGATGGTAAGCAGGAACGTGGTCGCCAGGCATTCGGCGAAAATGTTGGCCGCCTCGCCGAGGCTTATTGCTACAAACAGCGCCTCAAGCGGACGACGCGCCAGGCGATTGAGGGCATAGCGCACGGGAGTCGATAGTTGCTCGCGCGTGTGCTCCATCCGCACGAGGGCGAAAACCGCCGTCTCCGACGCGGCGATGAGCGCGCTAACAACCAGCAGGGCAAGGACGATTCCCGGAAGAAGCGCCATCGCGGTTATATTACTTTCGCGAGCGTAACTGATCCCATCCCGCGACTGTGGATATCCGTTTTCCCCCGGCGTCGTGGACGACCAGCGATTTTCCGCGCACGATTCGTCCGATTCGCTTAACCGCGATTCCCAAGCGGCGCGACAGGGCGCGTTCGGTATAGCCGGGGCGCACGCAAAACAACAATTCGTAGTCCTCGCCGCCGCCCAATGCGCAACTCAGATCGCTGCCCATCACTGATTTGTATGCATCCGAGACCGGCACTGCGGAGGCATCCACTTCCGCGCCGACGCGGCTGCGTTCGAGGATGTGGCCGAGATCCTGAAGCAGGCCGTCGCTGATGTCGATGACCGAGGGCGCGGGGCTTATCCGCGCGAGCGCGGCTCCTGCGCCAAGCCGCGGTGTCGGATTCAGATGGCGTTCGATAAGGAATCGGCGGGCGTCGCCATGTGCCCGTACTTTTTCGTCGAGGATGCGCACCCCGGCGGACGAATCGCCCACGGTTCCAGTAACGAAGATCTCGTCACCCGCAAGCGCCGAATCGCGTCTTAGCGCCAGCCGATTGACTTCGCCCAAAAGCGCAACTGTGATTGTCAGTTGGGCGCATCGCGTGATGTTGCCTCCCACGACATCGACATCGTGCCGACGAGCGAGCGAGCCTAGTCCTTTGTATAAGCGGTCGAAAAATCGCTGTGTGAGCCCCGGGCGGACTCCCAAGTTGATGACACATGCGGTCGGACGCCCGCCCATCGCGGCAATGTCGCTTAAATTTACGGCAAGCGCCTTCGCGCCGAGCTTTTCCGGCGGACCCCATGCAAGACGGAAGTGGACGTCCTCGACCATCGAGTCGATTGTATAGAGGAGAGGTTTGGCAGACGGCGCGAGGATCGCGCAATCGTCACCCGGCCCGAGGATCGTCCGGCGGCCCGTTTTGAGGCCTCGAACCAGACCGGCGATTAGTTCGAATTCTCCGGGAGATTTGGAAGACGACGCCAACGACGGCGATACCGCAACGGTTTTCAGGGGCGCACGAGACCGCGCGAGGGTCCAAGTTTTCTCAAGTTTTTGAGGTTCATCATCGTCCTGACGCTAAACGATCGCTGAATGACGACGCAATAGTGTCCTTTGCGCGAGTGGAAGGGTGCAGGACCTCTATCGGTCCAGAGGCAGTTCCGTATGAAGCAGCACCCCCTGCCCCGACGTATCTATCTTGAGGTCGCCGCCCATACGATGCGCGATTTCGCGGGCGACATACAGCCCGGTCGCCCTGGGAGGACGACCGTTTTGACGGGAAGGGTCGAAGACAAGGGGAGAAGAATCCAACTCAGTCAAAGGCCCGTTATCTGTGACCTCGACTACAAGAGATCCGTTATTTACGAAAGTCTTGAACGACACGCTGGTTCCCCCGGCGTGCTCGACAGCATGGGCGATCATATTGCGCATGATTCTCTCAAGCCCGATGCGATCGAACTCATTCGCTGGAACTTCGCCATAATTCTGCTCGATTGAAACGCCCAAACGTTTGGCCTGCGGCAGGCAATACTCCAAAGCTTCGGCCATCACCCGGTTGGGATCCAGACGCGTCGCAGACGCCGCCGGCGTTTCCACTTGGAGCTGATAGAGCCTCATCATGTTGGTGACGCTCTGCTCCATGTTCCAGGCGATCGACGCGATGCGCTTGAGCAGGTCGAGTTTTTCCTCCTCGCTCAAATCCTCGCTTTCGAGCAAATCGGCGAAACCCGCCAGCGCAGCGATCGGGCTCAGGATGTCGTGCGCCATGGTCGCCATCTCAGTTTCACGCAGTCGGGCGGTCTCTCTTAGCTGGGCGACCTGGCGGCGCAACTCCAGCCGATAGCGTTCTATGAATGCGGAGGTGAATTCTGACAACACCACCGACGCGAGCAGTCCCAGCCATCGATAGACAGGATTGCTTTCCGCAACCGGCACCGTCCATTCCGCGAATCCGTAAATCGCAAGGCAGGTCGCGCCCAGCACCCCCTGCCATCGCGGGCCCCAATTGATGAATGACGCGGTCCCCAATGGGAACAGCAACGCAGCCGCATACCGCGAATCGACCTCGCCGTTTTCGCTGCTGATCAAAACAAAAGAGAAAAGCAGCGCGGCGCAAAAGACCAGCATCCAAACTCGCCAATGACGGCGAAAACCAGGTCGAAAGCTCGCAGCAACAAACAGAAGCGTGGTCGCCACCGAAACCCAATGATAAAAAGCGCGGGAAGACATTCGGTCGCTGGGGCTGACGTCGTAAAAAAGGTACGCGAGCAGGAAGAAGATACCGGCGGCGGCGCCAATGCGCATGATTTCGATCGACGCGAGATCCTCGTCGATCGTCCCTGAAACGAATACGGACGCTTTGGCGATTTCGGCGGCGTGTCCGCCTATCGATTGCGCAACCGCATCGCGGTCCGGGCGCCCCCGCTCAGGGGAAGGCTCGGTCTTCTTGGCACTGAACAGACTCATGCGCGCATTTGGGTCAACAATTGGTGAAATACCTCGACTGTAAAGTCAAGTTCCTGCTCGCTAATCGTCAAAGGCGGCGCAAGGCGCACGACCCGATCCGCATTCAATGTCCAGTTTACTATGATCCCGCGCTCCATCGCCGCGGCCACGAATGATCGCGATTGCGCCGCGGTATGAAACTCCAGCCCGATCAGCAGGCCGATGCCCCGAATTGCCCTGACCGCAGCATACTCCCGCTTACGCAACTGATTGAGGACCTTGTTTCCAAGCGTCAGCGCGCGTCGCGGCAGGTCCATTTCGAGAATCACATCGAGCGCGGCGCATCCGGCTGCGCACGACACGGGATGGCCGCCGAAGGTCGTGATATGCCCGAGCGGAGGGTTGTGCGCAAGCACTGCAAGCGCTTCGCCGCGAGCGCAAAACGCTCCCAGGGGCAGGCCGCCGCCGATCGCTTTGGCCAGAACGACAACGTCCGGAACGACATCGTAGTGTTCCAGCGCGAACATTCTTCCTGTGCGCCCCAAGCCCGTTAACACCTCGTCAAAGACGAGGATCGCGCCAGTGAGGTTACATCGCTCGCGCAGGGCATGTACAAAAGCGCGGGTGGGAATTCTGACGCCGCCTTCGGCCTGAATTGGCTCGACCACTACGGCCGCCGTCGCGGCGGTGATTGCGTCGAGGGCGTCCGCCTCGCCGTAAGGAAGATGATGGACCGGACCGAGTAGCGCGCCGAACGGCTCGCGGAACGATGGATTTCCGGCGAGCGCAAGAGCGCCGGTTGTGTCGCCGTGGTATGCGCCCTCGAATGCGACGAACTCCGAGCGTCCTGTCAGCTTGCGCGCAAGCTTCAGCGCGCCTTCGATCGCTTCAGCTCCGCTGTTTGTGAAATAAACGCGCGAAAGAGGCGCCGGCAGAAGCTGTGCGAGGCGGGCGGCGTAGCGTACCTGTGCCTCGATGACGTATTCGCCGTAAACCATCACGTGAAGATGGCGCCGCGCCTGCTCTTCGATCGCGCGGATCACCGCGGGATGTCCGTGGCCGAGCGCGCTTACGCCTATTCCCGCGATGAGGTCGAGGTAGCGGCGCCCGTCGCGAGTGTACAGCCACGAACCCTCGGCTCGATCGATTTCGAGCCCGATCGGAGAGTCCGAAGTCTGCGCGAGGTTGCTCAGAAACAGCCGCTTGAGATCATCCATGGCCGCTGATGAAGTCGAGAAACGCGCCGCCTCCGTGCCGCCAAGTGAGGGGAGGTGATTGTGCGTCGCCGGCGCGCGCAATGTAAGTGGCGCCCAATGATTCCAGTGCCGCTCGATATCTCGGAAATTCACCATCGCCGCAACACAGAACGACCCCTTCGAGACGACCGCCGACGCCTGCGAGGCGGGCCTTGATCTCGCCGGGTTCCGAAATCGCGCTTACGATGCAGGTTCGGTAACCCGGCGTCACCCGAAACAATGCGTCCGGATCAAAAACCACCGTCCATGACAAGTCTACGCCCTCGAACAGCCGTCCGCGATGCTCACCCAACGCGATCCATCGCGCGCGTTCGCGGATGCTGCGAATCCCGGCCGCGCTTTCGAGATCGATGCGGCTCGGTCCCAGGCGCGCAGCGATTTTATCCAGGGCTCGTGCGAGGCGCCCGGCGAAAGTCTCCGCTATCCCGGGATCGGCTACGAACACGTGATGGGGCGAGAGGCATCCTTGCTGATCGAACAAGGCGACATCGCGGGCCAGGGTGTCGGCGGTCTCATCGCAACCCGATTTCTCCAGACCGCCGCGCGTGACGATCGCTGCGCTTGCCCGGCTGCCGAATCCAAAAAAACGCCGCCCCAGACGGGAGAGACTCTCGATGGCCGCGTCGTCGCCAAGCGCTACGATGAAATCGCACTGGCGTGCAAACGCGTCGAGGGCGTCAATGTCCTCACGTGAAAAGACCACCGTTGCGACTCGTGATCCTATATTCAAGTCGATTTCCGCGAGCGTCGAGAGAAAGCCGGCAAAGAAAGCAGGCTCGCGGGCGGACATCTTGATAATCGCCCCCGCGCCGGAAATCAATGCGAGAACCAGCTCATGGATACCCGCGCCTGCGGCATTCGAGGGCATCACGAAGCCGCCCAGGCGGTTGCGAGTCGTCGCCGGACGCCCTGCGAAATCGCGCAGCGCTTCGTCGAGGAACGGAGCCAGCAGCGCGTCTATCGATTCGTCCAATGTTTGTCGGGAAATCCCCGACAGATCTGTTATGGCGTCCAGCGTCCGACGGCGAGGGACAAAGTCCCGACTGCGCCAAAGCGCGAAATTTCGGGAGAGTACCCTTGCGATCTCCTGCGGCGATCGATGAACCGCGCAGGCCTGGCGGATTCGTTGGGACAAACTTGCGAAGTCCGGAAAGTTGCGAGATGGCGATTCGTGAAGATTGGCGTTCACTCTGACTGCACGCTACCAGATTGTTGGTCTGTCCGCCGTGCCTCGGCGCGCTCGAATTCGCGAATCGCCAGTGCGCATCCGCGCGGTTCCGCCCGTCGGGCGCGTCCGATGACGCGCACGTAACGATCGTTCACGATCCCCAAGTCTTCGGTCAGGATCGCAGAGACCGAACCCACGTTGGCGAGGTCAAAGAACCGCAGGAGCCCGATCTCGCCCGATCGCACGGGGTGCAGCGTCGCAGGATCGACCGCCGACGGGACCATCCAGGGAGGAGCGATTTTCACGCGCTCAAGCGGCGAATCATCTTCCGCCGAATTGAGCGGAGTGGCGTCATAGAGCTGCGAACAAAGCTCCGTCATCCCGTATTCGTTGATAACGAACGCCGCTCCAATATCGAAGCTGTTCCGCGCCTTTTCGCACACCGCGAGAGCGTCGAGCGGCTCGACCTGTCCTTTTGCGCCGCCGGTATCCATCAGACGGGACCCGGGCGCCAATTTGAACCGCGTTGCGCAACTCTCGAGATCGGAGAACAGCGCCCCGAACGCCGCGGTGGTCCCGAGGATGCCTATCGGCGCGCGATCACGCTCGGCTCGCGCGAGATAATCGCGGGCAGCGTCCGGGTTGACGCCGCTACGATCAGCGGCGACCGGACTGTCTTTGGTCCCGAATTCCTCGATACACCACGAGATCATCTGCGACAGCGACGATTCCGGCAAGATGTCGGCGGTCGGATGAATCGCAAGAATCCTCATTCGATGGCGATCAGGGAATAACATCGTTTTCAGGTGTCCCATTGCGGAGGCGCGATATACCTCGGGAAGGGGAACAAGATGCTTCCCGCGACGGTCACGGCCTATCGTTGTGCCGCTGGTCATAAACAGCCGCGCGTACGGGCTTTGGTCGGCGTCGGGCGCCCATAGCGATGAGTATTTGAAAGCCAGGGTGCTGACCGCCGGAATTTCATCGATGGTGCGGACGCTGTCGGCGCCGACACCGAGGCCCGCGCAGAACTCACGATATGCCGGGACCACCTCAAGCTGGTATCGAAAGACCTCCAGAGCGAGGCCCTCGAATCGCGCGGCATCGGGATGCGCGATAAAGCCGATAACATCTTCGAAAAGCCGCATTTTAGGGAGGTCGAAGAGGCCTTGTGCGGATCATGGCACTCGCCGACCGGTCCTGTAAACCCATCGCTCTTTTGGCAATCGGAAGCTTGAATCGGAGTCATATAACGGCGCATAATGCACGGCAGTCGGCAATAAGCGGTGGGCAGGCGAAAAGAGACGATGGGCTCGATTTCGGCTGTAAACGCTTTTGCGATCATATCGTCTTAGTGTTAGAAAAGGGGCGACGGGAGTCGATTTGAGATGAGACGATTCGCAGTGGGTGTGGTGGTTGGGTTTGTATCAAGTTGGGCGGTGGCGTTCGCGGCACAGACCGCGAACCACAACGGAATCTTTTGGAACAGCCTCAACGCGTCCGCCAAGGGCGGATACGTGAGCGGATACGCCGACGCGATGCGCGTCAGCGAATCCAAGCTCGACAGCCTAGTCGTTGCCGGCGACCTGTTCCATTGGAAGGGTTCGAGAAAGATCATTCGGCAGCTTGCGAGCGAGCTTTCGATGTCGGAATTCTCCTCGGAAGAAGCCGTCAAGCGTCTGGATAATCTCTACGCAAATCAGAAGTACGGCGAGCTGGATCTCGGCTCGGCGTTGCAGCTTCTTGCTCTGCGCGCAAAAGAAAACTCCCAGGGAGCGCAGCCGGCGCACAAATAAGTTCCGCGTCGAAAATGTCGAATTTCCAGAGGCGGCCAGCGATGGTCGCCTCTTTCTTTTGTCGATAGAGCGCCGACACGGTCTTGAATCTACCCACCCTTGTGCTTAAGGCTTTAATTCGGGAGCCTTGATTCGTGAATGCGAGAGTTCAACTGCTCGATAGAGTCGCCCGCGCGACCGTCGGCGTTCATTCGCAAGTGCCGGAGACTCACGTGTCCGCCTCCATCGGTCTTGGCACCGACAGGCGCGGGACGGGGACATTGGTGTCCCCCGACGGGTTAATCCTGACGGTTCATTACATGCTGCTGGGCGCGAAGGGCGTCGTCGTGACGCTGGTCAACGGAGAGCAGCTTCAGGCGCGAATTGTTGCGCGCGATTACAGCACCGGGATTGGACTGCTCAAGATCGACGGCGAACATTATCCCTCCCTTGATGTCGTCAGCTCGGCTCGATGCTCCGTCGGTCAGGACGTATTCACGGTAGCGAGCCTCGGCGGCGAGAAGCGATGCGCCGACGCAGGAATGATCACCTACACGGGGCCGTTTGATGCGGTCTGGGAGTTCGTACTGGATCGCAGCCTGTGCGTAACCGCGTCATCGATGAGTATCGGGCTGAGCGGCGGGCCGATCTGCAACTCGCGCGGCGAGGTCGTCGGAATTTCGTATCTCAACTTCGCAGATATCGGGCGTGCGATACTCGGCGTGCCGGGCGAGTGCTTTCTGACAATTCGCGACGAACTCATCAAGCACGGCGGGCGCGTCAGGTCGCCATCGAAGGCGTGGTTGGGCGTCCTTTCCTATACGTTTCGCGATCACGTGGTGATCGCGGGCGTGATGCCGGGCAGTCCGGGCGAAAAGGGCGGTCTCCAGCAGGGCGACCTCGTGATGACGATCAATGGAAGCGAGATAAGCGAGCGACGCGCGTTGTACGATACGCTGCGCGGCCTGCGCCCCGGCGACAACATCAGCCTCAAGGTTCTGCGCAACAATCGGATTCACCAGCTCGAAATTCCCTCGGTGCGCGCCGAAGATTATTTCGCCTAGTTATCGAACCGGTGCGCGCAGCCGCGTCGGGATCTTCCGGGAGATCGGATGCCAACCAATCAGGCGAGAGAACAGTTTCGCGCGATGCTGAATCGTCCCGGGATGATCGTCGCACCGTTTGTTTTCGACTGTCTGCAGGCGAAGCTCGCCGAAAGCGAATCTTTCGAAGCCGTCTACATGACGGGTTTCGGAACGGCTGCTGCGCGCGGATATCCCGACCTCGGCCTGCTGACGATGACCGAGATGGTCGCGAACGCCAGAGCGATCGCGAGCGTCGTGAAAATTCCGGTGATCGCGGATGCGGACACCGGATACGGAAACCCAATCAACGTATGGCGCACGATTCGTGAATATGAAGACGCGGGCGTCGCCGCTCTTCATATCGAGGACCAGGTTTTTCCCAAGCGATGCGGATTCCTGGCCGGCAAGCAGGTTATCCCGCGCGACGAGATGGTCGCGAAAGTACGCGCCGCGCTCGACGCGCGTCGCGATCCTGATTTGGTGATCATCGCGCGCAGCGACGCGCTCGCGGTCAACGGATGGGACGACGTCGTCGCGCGATGCCGCGCCTATCGCGAAGCGGGCGCGGATATAATTTTCGTCGACGGCATCAAGACGCGCGACGACCTCGAACGATATGCGCGCGAGCTGGGATCGATGCCGCTCATCTACAACGGCGCGATGCTGCCGATCGAAGAACTCGCCCGTTTCGGCTTCAAGCTAACGATTCACATCGGAACGATGATGGCCGCGTTCGAGCGGATGCGTGCCGCGATGCGCGAGCTAAAGGCGACAGGGCGGGTGGAAGGCTCGGGACTCAAGGTGTTCGATGATTTCGTCCGCCTGATGGGCGCGGACGAAATCGAATCGCGAGGCCGCAAATACTCAAAGTGAGGGACGCTCTCTTTGCGCGCCGACGTCCCCACTCTGTCACCCCGCGCGCGATTCTCGAGTGACTTACCAAGTCGAATCAGTGACTGCGCGGCCCGAGGATGCCGCGGGAGGGGTCCCGGAACAACAATAATTGCTGCACCCGGGATTCCTCGCGCGCCAGACAATACGGATCAGACGCGCGGGAATGACAACGAGCACGCAGAACTGGTCCACCACGAGACAGACCTGGTGACCAGCGCCCGCTGGCTTATCTACACGTCCTTGAACGCGATTTTGCCCTTGCGCGATTCGATCTCCGCCTGCGCTGCGGCCAGTCGCGCGACCGGCACCCGATACGGCGAGCAGGATACGTAGTCGAGCCCGAGGCTGCTGCACACGCGGATGCTCGCGGGATCGCCGCCGTGCTCTCCGCAGATTCCGATCTTGAGCGACTTGTTCGCCTTGCGTCCCTTCTCGACCGCGATCTTCATCAGACCGCCGACGCCGAACGGATCGAGCTCCTGGAAAGGGTCCTTCTTGTAAATCCCGCGCACCAGGTAGTCGTTGAGAAATCGTCCTGAATCGTCGCGCGAGAGCCCGTAGCTCATCTGCGTCAGATCGTTGGTGCCGAATGAGAAAAACTCGGCGGTTTTCGCGATCTCGTCGGCGACGATGCACGCGCGCGGCACTTCGATCATCGTGCCGACCGTGAACGCGATCTTCCGGCCCGTCTCCTTGAAAACCTCCGCAGCAACTTCGCGGATCTCCGCAGCCAGAATATCCAACTCGCGCTTTTCGCCGATCAGCGGCAGCATGATTTCCGGAAGCGCCTTGACGCCCTCGCGACGCAGCTCGCACGCTGCTTCGAGAATCGCGCGCGCCTGCGCCTTGTAGATTTCCGGATAGCTGATGCCGAGGCGGGAGCCGCGATGGCCCAGCATCGGATTAAACTCGGTGAGCGCCTCGCGCACCTGACGCAGACGTTCGGGAGTAGTGCCGATCTTGCCCGCCAACTCTTCGATCTCGCGATCTTCTTTGGGAAGAAATTCATGCAGCGGGGGATCGAGCAGTCGGATCGTGACCGGCAGCCCCTGCATCTCGCGCAGTATTCCGACAAAGTCGCTGCGCTGCATCGGCAGTATCTTCTCGAGCGCGCGCGCCCGCTGCTTCGCGTTCTCCGCCATAATCATCTCGCGGACGGCTTCGATACGCTCGGGCCCGAAGAACATGTGCTCCGTGCGGCACAGGCCAATTCCTTCTGCACCGAAATTGCGCGCCACCTGCGCGTCGACGGGCGTATCGGCGTTGGCGCGTACTCCGAGCTTGCGCTCCTTGTCGGCCCACGAGAGGAACTTCTTGAATGCGGAGGACATCTCCGCGCGCACCGTCGCGACGCGTCCTGCGATGACTTCGCCTGCGGTGCCGTCGAGCGTGATGTACTCGCCGCGGCTGAGCGAGGTCCCGTTGGCGCTGAGCCGGCCTGCGCGGTAATCGATTTCAAGCTCGGCGCATCCGGCGACGCAACACTTGCCCATCCCGCGCGCGACCACCGCGGCGTGGCTTGTCATACCACCGCGCGAGGTCAGGATTCCTTCGGCAACCTGCATCCCGTGGATGTCCTCGGGCGAGGTTTCGACGCGAACGAGGATGACTTTTCGTCCGGCGTCGGCGACAGCGACGGCCTCGTCCGCAGAAAACACGATCTCTCCGGCAACCGCGCCCGGAGATGCGGGAAGTCCTCGCGCGATAACGTTTTTCTTTGCCGAGGGATCCAGGCGCGGATGGAGAAGCTGTTCGAGTTGCGCCGGCTCGACGCGCTGCAGCGCGGTCGGGCGATCGATCAGGCGCTCGTCGGCCATGTCGACTGCGATGCGCACCGCGGCTTCCGCGGTGCGCTTGCCGGTGCGCGTCTGCAGCATGAAAAGACGCTGGCGCTCGATCGTGAACTCCATGTCCTGACAGTCGCGGAAGTGCTTCTCGAGGCGCGACGAAATCGCGAGCAGCTCCTTGTAAACCTTGGGAAAGGTCTCCTCCATCGTGGGAGACTTCTCCTTGCGATCCGCCTCGCTGACGCCCTCGCGCTCGGCCTTCTTGCGTCCGGCTGCGAGGCTTATCGACAGCGGCGTGCGGATTCCAGCAACCACGTCTTCGCCCTGAGCGTTCGGCAGGAACTCGCCGTAAATACCTTTTTCGCCGGTCGCGGGATCGCGCGTGAATGCGACGCCGGTCGCGCAGTCCGGTCCGAGATTTCCGAACACCATCGATTGCACGGTGACGGCCGTTCCCCAGTCACCCGGGATGTTGTTGAACTTGCGATACGCAACCGCGCGATCGTTGTTCCATGAGCCGAAGACCGCGCCGATCGCTTCCCAGAGCTGTTCTTCGGGATTCTGCGGAATATCGCGTCCGACGCGGCGGCGAATCAGATCGCGGAATTCGTCGACCAGTTGCTTGAGATCGTCGGTCGAGAGATCGACGTCCTGCAAAACTCCGCGCGAGGCCTTCTTGCGATCGATCAGCTCTTCGAACGGATCGTGCGCATTTTTGTCCTCGGGCTTGAGCTTGAGCACGACGTCGCCGTACATCTGGCAGAAGCGGCGATAGGAATCCCACGCGAAGCGCGGATTTCCGCTGACGGCCTCGACGCCCTTGACGGTTTCGTCGGTCAACCCGAGATTGAGGACCGTATCCATCATGCCGGGCATCGATACGCGCGCGCCCGAGCGCACCGAAACGAGCAGCGGATTCGTCGCGTCGCCGAATTTGCGTCCGAGCGCTTTTTCGATACGCGCGATGCTCTTCTTGACGCCCTGCTCGAGCCCTTTCGGGTACTTGTCGCCGTGGGCATAGAAGTAGTTGCAGACGTTGGTTGAAATCGTGAAGCCTGGAGGGACCGGCAGTTTTAGCGACGCCATCTCGGCCAGGTTTGCGCCTTTGCCTCCGAGCAGGTTGCGCATTCCGGAACGCCCTTCGGCGATTCCGGCGCCAAAGAAGTAAATTTCAGGATGAACGCGAGCCATCGTACCCTTGTGTCTCCAATCGGTCGCCGCCTCGATTCGAGGCCGGTCGGTTTTTTCTTTTTCAGTATCTGATTCGGACCACCTGCGAGCGGCAAAGAACGCGCGCCGTGCGTCTTTCAGCGATCCCAGCCGATGCGCTTGTTGATATCCGCCACCAGGCCCGCGATCGGAACGCGCACCTGTTCGGTCGTGTCTCTGTCGCGAAGCGTCACCGTTTCGTCCTGCATCGTTTGATGGTCGATCGTTACGCCGTAGGGCGTGCCGACTTCGTCCTGACGACGATAACGCCGCCCAATTGATCCGGCCTGATCGTAGATTACGGAAAAATGTTTCTTCAGCATCGCGAGCACCTCAGCCGCCTTTTCCGGCTGGCCCGCCTTGCGCAGAAGAGGATACACCCCAACTTTAATTGGTGCGATTCGCGGGTCGAAGCGCAACACGATTCGTTCTTCGTTCTCGACCACGTCTTCGTCGTACGCGTCGATCAGAAACGCCAGCAGCGAACGATCGACGCCGACCGCAGGCTCTATCACCCACGGACGATAACGCGACTTCGCCTCTTCATCGAAGTACGTCAGATCGCGCCCGCTTGCCTTCGCGTGTTGATCGAGATCGAAACTGCCGCGGCACGCGATACCTTCGAGCTCGCCCCATCCGAACGGGAACAGAAATTCGATGTCCGTCGTTCCGCGCGAATAGTGCGCCAGCTCGGATTTCTCATGCTCGCGAAGCCGCAGGCTTTCGCGCTTGACGCCGTACTTGACGAACCAATCGAAGCGTGCGCCGACCCAGTAGCGATACCATTTTTCTTCTTCGGCCGCGTCGGGCTTCACGAAAAATTCCATCTCCATCTGCTCGAACTCGCGGGTGCGGAAGATGAAATTTCCCGGCGTGATTTCGTTGCGAAACGATTTTCCGATTTGCGCGACGCCGAACGGCAGCTTCACGCGCTGCGTGTCGACGATATTTTCGAAATTGATGAAGATGCCCTGTGCGGTCTCTGGACGGAGATACACGGTACTGGCGGTATCCTCGACCGGACCCATGAAGGTCTTGAACATCAGGTTAAACTGACGCGCCTCGGTTAGCTCTCCTCCGCACGCCGGACATCGCGGCTCGGCAAGATCGTCGGCGCGAAAGCGCTGCTTGCATACTTTGCAGTCCACCAGCGGATCGGTGAAGTTCTGCAGATGGCCGGACGCCTCCCACGTGCGCGGATGCTGGATAATCGCGCTGTCGATCCCGAGCACGTCGGTGCGCGTCTGCACCATCTCGCGCCACCACGCTTCCTTGACGTTGCGCTTCAGTTCGACGCCCAGCGGGCCGTAGTCAAACGTGGATCCGATTCCGCCGTAAATGTCGGACGAAGGGAAAACCAGTCCCCGGCGCTTGGCGAGGTTGACGACTTTCTCCATCGTGACCGAGCGTTTGGCGTCGTTCGCGGCGGCGGGAGCTTGTTGATTTGGCATCGATGCGGACAAGAAATCCTCCAAGTATGCGGTGCGCGAACGAAACCGGCCTCAGCCGAGCTTGACGATCTCGGCGGCGACTCGCCCCCCGCTTTCAATTTCAAGAATCGCAACCGTACCGGGAATCCCGATGAGGTTGCGCGGCAGTGTAGCGCTGCCGGGGTTCACGACGAGCGTATCGCCGTAGCGCGCGATTCCCTCGACGTGGCTGTGACCCTGCACGACGACGTGCACGGGGCCTCCGAAATGTCGGTCGATTGCGTTGCGAAAAACCCGCTCCGATGTTTCCTCCGGCATCGGAAGGGCGTGCACGAGCCCGATACGAACGCCCTCGATTTCGACCACATGCGCCTCGCGCACGCGATGGTCGCCGTCGACGCTCCATGGACGCCCGTCGAGTCCCTCGTCGCCGTTGCCCATCGCGGCAATAACAGGAGCGATCGCGGAAAGCTCGTCGAGAACGCGGGTCAAGTAGATATCGCCCGCGTGCATGACGAGATCGATCCCTCGAAATGCCTCGAAGACCGCGGGCGGGAGATGCTCGCAGGCTTCGGGTATGTGAGTATCGGAGATAATACCGATGCGCATCGTGGACGCTTGCCGGAGGGTTAAATCCGGGGACGCGAATCCAAGGATCGTATCATGGGCAAAAATGCGCGGCAATTTGCACGAATTGCATCACGGGCGCACATTGGGAAAGCTCGCTTGCGGAGGAAATCATGCGCAGAATCGATATCCGCCTCGCCGCCGCCCTTATCGCAGTCTCGATTTTCGCCGCAGGATGCGGTCACAAGCTCATCGCAAGCGCGGGCGAGCCAACGGTCTCGGTTTATCCCGATGAGGACACGTGGCAGAAGGTCGCTGATCTGAAAAAGCAGGGCGGGATGGCCGGGATGATCGGCGGATTCGGCCAGAGCCTCGCGGCGAAGCAGGTGGATGACAAAACGCCGGTCAACATTGTTTCCAGCGATGACAAGGGATCGGTCGTTGAAGTCACCGATGGCCCCAACAAGGGCGTCAAAGGATTCGTCCCTAAAGGGAATGTGAACTGAGCTGTTAGCGAGGAGTCCTCGACTGTCCGTCATTCCGAGCGCAGGCTGCCGAAGCGAGGAATCCCGGCTAACAGTATCGCGATTCGAATGCGATCCCTCGCTATCATCCGCGCTGATCCGGGATTCCTCACTCCGCAGACTCCGTTCGGAATGACGGGTTGGGATGATGTGCGAAAAGAACGCACGGGAACGTCGCGCGCGAAAACCGGTGAAATAAATCGCTTCGCGTTTATCCTTCGACGCGCTCGAAAAGATCTCGCTTGCTCAGGATGACTTGGGAGGTGGCGCCGCGGATTCGCGCGATAACGTCGCGCGCGAAAATCTGTGAAAAACGCGACAGCGGAGCGGGCGAAAATCTGTGAAAAACTACCAAGGGGTGATGCCGCGTTTTTTGTGCGGCATGCCCATCGGGCGCATCTTCTCCGCCATCGTTCGAATCGCGCGAATCAGCACGGGCCGCGTGTCGCGCGGATCGATCACGTCGTCGACGCCGTAGCCGCGCGCGGTACGCCGCGCCGTATGCAGCTTGCGCAGCTCCTCGGTCAGCTCCGCCCGTATCCGCTCGCGCTCGACGCTGTCGCGCGCCTTTGCGAGTTCGTTCGGATACATGATCTCGACCGCGCCCTCCAATCCCATCCCGCCGAACTCCGCCGTTGGCCACGCCACGATCAGATTCGGACGATACGGCCGCGAGCCCATCACGTAGTATCCGAGTCCGTACGCCTTGCGCACGACGACGGTGAACATCGGGACGCTCGCGTGCGCCATCTCGTAAAGCACCTTACCGCTGTGACGGATTAAGCCTGTGCGCTCCGCGTCGATGCTTCCGACGAAACCCGGAACGTCAACCAGGAAGACGAGCGGAATCGAGAACGCGTCGCACAGATTGATGAAGTGCGACATCTTGTCCGACGCTGGCGTATCGAGAATGCCCGCCAGTTGGAGCGGATTGTTGGCGATAATTCCGACCGTATGGCCGCCCAGGCGCGCGAACGCCGTAATCAGATTCGGTGCGTACTCGGGCTTCTTTTCGAAAAACCGGCCGTCGTCGACGACCATCGCGATCAGTTCGAGCATGTCGTAAGCGCGGCGTGCGC
>Ga0335069_10002119_pt1 | contig 30924 bp, 31 predicted proteins | sample Lox_Sample_11_FD_206714 | JGI IMG/M metagenome (GOLD analysis project Ga0335069, IMG submission 206714) | Soil microbial communities from Loxahatchee National Wildlife Refuge, Florida, United States - Lox_Sample_1.1 | ecosystem: Environmental > Terrestrial > Soil > Wetlands | place: USA...
GGGTCATGCCGCGCCGCTAGGAGGGAGGGAACCAGGGCGGGGCTCGCGAGCCCGCTCGAGGGACTATCGGCGCCGCTCGCGCCTCGCGATCAGAACGAGCCCGACTCCGAGGAGCAGCGCCGTGCCGGGCTCGGGAATGGGCTTCAGCTCGAACGTTCCGGCCATGGAAGCCGAATCCTGATCCGTGATCGCGAAGTCGAGCTTGATGCCGGCGCTGTTCACGATCGCCGCCCCCGACTGAGGGCCGTAGCTCAGAGTGGGGAAGTTCGCGGAGTCGAACTTGGGTACGACGTTCGGACCGAACGCGTAGGGATCTGCGTACAACGTCTGGTGCGTCACATTGTCGATCAGCGCCGTGTAGAAGGCGCTGCCCGTCGGCGCTGCGAGCGTCGTCGTCGTGTCGCCGCCGTTGTCCGTCGCGCCGCCGGAGACGCCGCCCGATGTCGTGGTCGGGATGCCGGAGGTCCCGACGCCCGTCGCCGTGAAGGTCGCCGTGAACTGCAGCGTGCCGCCCGTGGTGTTGAGGACGTCGACGCTCGCGAAGAGCTTCGGGTCCGTATCGACGCTGAAGCCCAGGTCGAATTGCAAGCCGCCGGCACTGAGACCACTCGCCGAGCAGCTACTGAGAGTTCCGTTCTGGGTGCAGGTGAAATCGGCCTGAGTCAGAGACATCGGCGAACCGCCTGCGTTGATGTCGACCGTGAAGGCCGCGACGGCTCGAGAAGGCGCAGCCGCGAGAACTCCCGAGGCGAGAACGGCGATGAACGCGAGGTGCCTGGCAACGACGGATCCGATCTTCATGAGGACATCCTCTCGTCGGACTCTTTCGTTCCGGTCGTTCAGCGACGGTGGCGGATCGCGAGCACTGCGAGGCCGACGCCGAGGAGCGCGGCCGTCTGAGGCTCGGGCACGACGACCACGTGATTGCTCGTGATCGTCGTCTGGTCCAAACCCGTCAGGTAGAACTCGAGCTGGATTCCGATGCTCGAAGCCACTGAGGGCCCGACGTAGCTAGGGATAGGCGCTCCGAACGAAGAGCTCGGGATGTTCGTCGGACCGCCACCCGACGCATCCGAGTACGGACCGAAGAGCAGCTGCGTAACCCCGGGCGGTGCGTAGGGCGCGCCGTCGATCAACGGGGTGTAGATCGCTCCGCTGGGGCCCGCGGAGATCGTCGCACCGTCGCTTCCCGTGTCCGTGATCGTGCCGCGCGCCGAGCCGCCCGTGAGCGTCGAGCCCGGCATCGACGACACAGGGAGCGTGAAGATGAACGTGTACAGCTGGGTGGTCGTCTGTCCGTTGACGACCGTCATCGTACCCGTCACGAGCGGATCCGAGTCGATGTCCATGCTCAAATCCTTGACCGTGACCGGCGCGTAGCTCGGTCCGTAGTCGATGCCTTCCGGGCCGACCGTGCAGTGCGCCGAGACGCCGTCCGAGTTGTCGACGCAGCCGAGTCGGGTCGCGTCGGACGAACCGATGAGAGCGCCGTTGTCGTAGACGTCTAGAGTGAAGCTGACCGCGTTCGCGCGGGCGTTGATCAGCAGGACCAGACCCGCGAGCAACAGGGATCGAGCACAAAAAGAGGCAACAGGCCGCATGGGGATCCCCTTCCAAGGGAAAAGCAGCGCTGGATTATGTGCAGATTTGATACCGACTTTCATCAGATTTCTAAGCTTCTGATTCGATTGGAATTCGTCGAAGCCGTTCGCTCCACTGCCCCCCGTTTGGTGGAAAACGGGTTCCGCGATCGGGAAATGCATTTCCCTTTTTCTCGTCTCCACTTCCGACCGGAGATGAATGTCCGAGCGGCCCGAGGCGTGGGCCTCGAGTCCCGGTAGACTGGGCGGCCCCCGATGGCCGACTCGAGCCCGCGACCCTGGACGCCGACCGAGGAGCGACTCGGGACCCTCGCGGTCCGCGCGATGTCGGCGGTCAACACCTGCATCTTCCGCGCGAGTGGCGGGCGGTTCGGCAGCCGCTTCCTGCGCGGCGCGCCGGTGCTGCTGCTGACGACGACCGGCGCGAAGAGCGGCGTCCGGCGCACCACCCCGCTGATCTACCTCGCGGACGGGACGCGCGTCGTGCTCGTCGCCTCGAAGGGCGGCATGAGCCACAGCCCGGCCTGGTATCACAACCTGATGGCGAGCCCGGAGTGCGAAGTGCAGATCGGATCGCGGACGACGCCGATGCTCGCGCGCCGCGCGAGCGCGGAGGAGAAGGCCGCCCTGTGGCCGAAGCTCGTCGCCGTCTACCGCGACTACGACGACTATCAGGCGCGCACGTCGCGCGACATCCCGGTCCTGATCCTGACACCGCGCGGCGACAGGTGAGCGCGACGAGGAGCCCATGGACTTCAGCCTGGCCGAGGTGTTCGACGCCGTCGCCGAAGCGACCGCGTCGCGCGACGCGCTGATCTTCCGCGAGAAGCGGATGTCGTACGGCGCGTTGCGCGAACGCGCGCGGCGCCTCGCCAACCACCTGCTCTCGCGCGGACTGCGCGTCCGCCACGAGCGCGCCGGCCTCGCGCCGCACGAGTCGGGTCAGGAGCACCTCGCGATCTATCTCTACAACGGCAACGAGTACGCCGAGGCGATGATCGGCGGCTTCATGAGCCGCGTCGCGCCGCTGAACGTCAACTACCGCTACGTCGACGAGGAGCTGCTCTACCTGCTCCGCAACTCGGGAGCGCGCGCGATCGTCTACCACGCCGAGTTCGCACCGCGACTCGCGCGCATCCGCGCGGAGCTCCCGCAGCTCGAGGTGCTGCTCCAGGTGGCCGACGAGTCGGGCCACGCGCTGCTGCCCGGCGCGGTCGACTACGAGTCCGCGCTCGCCGCCGCTTCTCCGGCGCGCCCCGACGTCGCCTGGTCCCCCGACGACCTCTACATCCTCTACACCGGCGGAACGACCGGCATGCCGAAGGGCGTGCTCTGGCGCAGCGCCGACATCTACGTCGCGGCGATGGGCGGTCGCCGCTTCGACGGCAGCGAGCACGCGTCGCTCGAGAGCATCGTGACGCAAGCGAAGGGTGGCGGCGCGCTGCGGCTGATGGTCGGACCGCCGCTGATGCACGGTGCCGCGCAGTGGGTGCTCTTCATGATGCTGACCTGCGGGCACACGCTGATCTTCCCGAACGTGGTGCGGCACCTCGACCCGGACGACTTCCTGCGCACGGCCGAGCGCGAGCGCGCGACCGGCTTCTCGATCGTCGGCGACGCCTTCGCGGTGCCGCTGCTCGACCAGCTCGAGAAGGCCTCCTACGACCTCTCGTCGCTGATCAGCATCGGCTCGGGCGGCGCGCCGCTCTCGGTCGCGCACAAGCGGAAGTTCCTCGAGCACTTCCCGAAGGCGCTCGTGATCGACGCGATCGGCTCGTCGGAGACCGGCGCGCAGGCCTCGAACGCGGGCACGAAGGCCGGCGGCGTCAGCACCGGCGACTTCCGCCCCGTCGGCGGCTGCGTGGTGGTGTCGGCCGAGCAGGACCGCGTGCTCGCGCCGCCCGACGATTCGGTCGGCTGGTTCGCGCAGCGCGGACGCGTACCGCTCGGCTACCTCGGCGACGCCGAGAAGACCGCGCGCACCTTCCCGGTGATCGAGGGCACGCGCTACTCGATCCCCGGCGACCGCGCGCGCTATCGCGCCGACGGCACGATCGAGGTGCTCGGCCGCGACTCCGTCACGATCAACTCGGGCGGCGAGAAGATCTTCGCGGAGGAGGTCGAGAACGCGCTGAAGCTCCACCCCGCCGTGTACGACGCGGTCGTGTGTGGACGCGCGAGCGATCGCTGGGGCCAGGAGGTGGTGGCGATCGTGCGGCTGCGCGAGGGCGCGAACGCGGAGGAACGCGATCTGCTCGAGGAGTGCTCGCGCCACCTCGCGCGCTACAAGCTGCCGAAGCAGTTCCTGTTCCGAGAAGAGATCGTGCGGAGCCCGTCGGGCAAGGCCGACTATCGTTGGGCCAAGCAAGTCGCCGAAGGCGACGCGCAGCGAGGCGCAGCCGAGCGAAGCTCAGAGAAATGACCCGGGTCCGCCAGGAGGTCTGATGTACAAGGAAATCCTCTACGACGTCTCCGATCCGGTCGCGACGATCACCTTGAACCGACCCGACCGGCTGAACGCCTGGACCGACCGCATGGGCGCCGAGGTGCGCCACGCCGTCGCGCAGGCCGAGCACGATCCCGCGGCGGTCGCGATCGTGCTGACCGGCGCGGGCCGCGGTTTCTGCGCCGGCGCCGATCTGCAGACCTTGCAGAACATCAGCGAGGGCGAGCGCGGGCAGAGCGTGCCGAAGGAGCTCGCCGCGAATCCGGGCGACCCGTCGATGGGCGAGGACTTCCGCGGTACCTACACGTATCTGTTGTCGGTGCGGAAGCCGGTGATCGCGGCGCTGAACGGACCCGTCGCCGGCATGGCCGTGCCGATCTCCTGCGCCTGCGACCTGCGCTTCGCCTCCGAGCGGGCCGTCTTCACGGTCGCCTTCAGCAAGCGCGGTCTGATCGGCGAGTGGGGATCGGCGTGGCTGCTGCCGCGCCTCGTCGGACCCTCGAACGCGCTCGATCTGCTCTGGTCGTCGCGCAAGGTCGACGCGCAGGAGGCGCTGCGGATCGGGCTCGTGAACCGCGTGCTGCCGCACGACGAGCTGCTGCCCGCCGTGCGGAAATACGTGCAGGAGCTCGCGTCCGAGTGCTCGCCGACCTCGATCGCGATCATGAAGCGCCAGGTCTGGCAGCAGCTCACGCGCTCGCTCGGGCCGTCGGAGAAGGAAGCCGTGCAGCTCATGATCGAGAGCTTCGACCGGCCCGACTTCCGCGAGGGCGTGATGTCGTTCCTCGAGAAGCGCCCGCCGAAGTTCCAGAGGATCTGACGAGGTGCTCTCGCGGCGCGCCACGGGGCGCCTGCTCTTCGCGGCAGCCGTGATCGCGCTGCCGCTGCCCTGGTACCTCGGCGAGGTCGAGCGAGCGCCGCTCGTGCGCCTCGCCTTCTTCACGGGGATCTTCGGCCGCGTGCTGCTGGCGGAGGGCGCGACCGGCACCACGCGGCTCTTCTTCACGCTCGGCGTCGCGCAGCTCGTGCTCTACGCGACGGCGCTGCGGCTCGCGGCCGCGCTCGTCGCGCGCGCGCTCGCGGGACTGCGCTCGCCCGCGCTCCGTACGCTCGTCGTCGCGGGGATCGCGATCGCGCTGCTCGGCGCGGGCCTGCTGCCGATCTACGACACGCCGCTCTCGAGCCATCGCGCCCGCTCGTCCCTGCTCGGCGTCTTCGACTGATGCGCGCGCTGCGACTCGTCCTCCGCGCGCTCTTCGGCGCCACGCTGCTGCTGTCCTCTGCTCGCGCGGAGGAGCCCGCGACCTGCGCGTCGCGCGACGCGCTGAAGCGTCCCTTCTTCGGCGACCTCCACGTCCACACGCGCTGGTCGCTCGACGCGAGCACCCAGGGCACGCGCACGTCGCCCGCCGACGCCTACCGCTTCGCGCAGGGCGAGCCGCTCGGGCTCCATCCCTTCGACGCCGACGGCCGCCCGCTCCGCAGCGTGCGCCTCGCGCGGCCGCTCGACTTCGCGGCCGTCACCGATCACTCGGAGCTCTTCGGCGAGGTCGCGCTCTGCCGCGACGAGAAGGCGGCGGGCTACGGGGATCTCGTCTGCCAGGTCTATCGCGGCTGGCCGCGGCTCGCCTTCTTCCTGATGAACGCGCGCGGCACGCCGCGCTTCTCGCTCTGCGGCGAGAACGGCGCGACCTGCCTCACGGCGGCGCGCGGGCCCTGGCAGGAGATGCGCGACGCGGCCGAGGCGGCGCAGGACCACAGCGACGCGTGTCGCTTCACGACCTTCGTCGGCTACGAGTGGACGAAGACCGTGCAGAGCGCGAGCAACCTCCACCGCAACGTGATCTTCCGCAACGAGCACGTGCCCGAGATTCCGGCGAGCGCGCTCGAAGCGACCACGCCCGAGGCGCTCTGGGACGCGCTCGACCGCGAGTGCCGCCACGGGATCCCCGACTGCGACGCCGTCGTGATCCCGCACAACTCGAATCTCTCGAGCGGCTGGATGTTCGCGGCGGAGTCGCTCTCCGACGGGAAGCCGATGGACGCCGACCGCGCGCGCCGCCGCGCGCTGAACGAGCCGCTCGTCGAGATCATGCAACACAAGGGCGAGTCGGAGTGCCGCACCGGCGCGGGCACCGCCGACGAGCTGTGCGGCTTCGAGAAGCTCCCGTACGACAGCTTCATGGGTCGCTTCTCGCGCTTCGCGCGCCAGACGCCGGCCGCCTCGAACTACGTGCGGACGGCGCTCGGGCAGGGCCTCGTGGATCGCGTGAAGCTCGGCGCCAACCCGTTCGAGTTCGGCGTGATCGGGAGCACCGACACGCACATCGGCGCGCCCGGCCTCGTGCAGGAGAGCGGCGACCATCCGGGCCACGGCGGCGCGGGCATCCCGATCGGCGACGCGCTGCCCGACTCGCTGCTCGAACCGATCGAGTACAACCCGGGCGGCCTCGCGGTCGTCTGGGCCGAGGAGAACTCGCGCTCCGCGCTCTTCGCGGCGCTCCAGCGACGCGAGACCTACGCAACGAGCGGCCCGCGCATCGTGCTGCGCGTCTTCGGCGGCTGGGGGCTCGACGGCGATCTGTGTCAGGGCGACTTCGCCGCTCGCGGCGCGGCCGCCGGCGTGCCGATGGGCGCGACCTTGGCGCCGGCGCCCGCGCCCGTCGAGGGCGCCACGCCGGCGCACCCGGACGCTCCCGCGATCGCGATCTCCGCGCTACGCGACCCGGGCGGCAACGGCGATCCCTCGACGCCGCTCCAGCGCGCGCAGATCGTGAAGCTCTGGGTCGGCGAGGACGGCGCGGCGCACGAGAAGGTGGTCGACGTCGCGGGCGACGCGCACAACGGCGCGAGCGTCGACCCGCGCACCTGCGAGACGCACGGCGAAGGCGCCGATCAGCTCTGCGCCGTCTGGCGCGACCCCGACTTCACTCCGGCGCGCCCGGCCCTCTACTACGTGCGCGTGCTCGAGAACCCCGTGTGTCGCTGGAGCACGCGCGCCTGCAACCAGGCGGGCATCGACTGCGCGAAGCCCGAGACGGTGCGCACGGGCTTCGAGGGCTGCTGCGACCCGGAGATCCCGAAGACGATCCAGGAGCGCGCCTGGAGCTCTCCCATCTGGTACACGCCGCCGGGTTCGTAGACGATGGCCGCCTTCGGCCTGCTCGAACGCGTGCGCCGGCGAGGAAAGCTCTACCGTTGATCGCGATGCGATCCCTGCGAACAGCCGCCTCCATCCTCTGGCTCGTCGCGCTCGTCGCCTGCGCGACGACGAACGTCGTGGGTCGCGAAAGCACGATGGAGCCCGGCGAGAGGCTCGCGCGCCCGCGTCACATCATCGTCTACGACTTCGCCTCGACACCGCAGGAGGTCGCCGCGGACTCCGACGCCGCAGGCGCGGCGTCCGAGACGAGCACGCCACCGACCGAAGAGGAGATCGAGGCCGGGCGACAGCTCGGCGCCGAGGTCGCGAAGGATCTCGTCGAGGAGATCGTGGACATGGGGCTGCCCGCGGTGCGCGCGGCCGAGCTGCCGCAGGGCCAGCAGGGCGACATCGTGATCCGCGGCACCTTCCTCTCCGTCGACGAGGGCAGCGCGCTCAAGCGCATCGTCGTCGGCTTCGGCTCGGGCGGCGCGGAGCTCCGGACCCTGGTCGAGGGCTATGTGATGACGGATCGCGGGCTGCGAAAGCTCGGGTCCGGCCAGATCGACTCGGGCGGCAACAAGATGCCGGGCGTCGTGCTGCCGGTCGCGGTCTTCGTCGCGACCGCGAACCCGATCGGGCTCGTCGTCGGAGGCGCGGTCAAGGCGACGGGCGAGCTGACGGGCTCGTCGACGATCGAGGGCTCGGGCCGCCGCACCGCCGAGCTGATCGCGAAGGAGCTGAAGGTCAAGTTCGAGGAGCAGGGCTGGATCGACTGAGCGCTCGCTAGCTTGGAGACATGCGCCTGACGATCAAGCGCGCGTACGAAGGGCCCGCGCGAGGCGACGGGCGGCGCATCCTCGTGGATCGGCTGTGGCCGCGCGGGCTCACGAAGGAGGCCGCGAAGATCGACTTCTGGGCGAAGGAAGTCGCGCCGTCGAACGCGCTGCGGCGCTGGTACGGACATGCGCCCGAGCGCTGGACCGAGTTCCAGCGCCGTTATTTCGCGGAGCTCGACGCGAACCCCGAGGCGGTCGCGGAGCTGCGCGAGCACATCGGGAAGGGCGCGGTGACGTTCGTCTTCAGCTCGAAGGAGGAGCGTCTCAACAACGCCGCGGCGCTCGTGAGTTACCTGAAGCGGCGCGGCCGCCGTCGTAGGGGCCCGATCCGAGCGTCTTGATCCGACGTTGTCGCGGAACAGCGCTCTTCCAGCGCGAGGCAAGCACGGCGTAGCTGCCGAAGGCGAGTGGGTCGCCGCAAGCGCCGGCGAAGACCCGACTGGCGCTACCTCCCAACGCCGGCGCGCGCAGCCGAGCGGAGCTCGGATCTACGGCACGCACACCTTCGGCAGCGGATGCCGGTAGAGCTTCGACGCGTTGAGATGGGCGATCTTGCGGATCTCGTCGAGCGGCAGGTCGCCGAGCATGCGCTTCATCACCGCCTGCGTGTCGGGCCAGGTGCCGTCGCCGTGCGGGTAGTCCGACTCGAAGAGGATGTTGTCGACGCCGATCGCATGGCGCGTCGAGATGGTCGACGGGTCGTCGATCATGCAGAACCAGAAATTGCGGCGCAGCACGTCCGACGGGCCGTTCTTCTTGTCGGGCCAGCCCGAGCCGTAGCCGGAGCGCGCCATGATGTTGTCGCAGCGGTCGATCAGCCCCGCGACCCACGCGATGCCGCCCTCGCTCATCGCGATCTTCAGCTCCGGATACCTGGCGGGCCAGCCGCTCCACAGCCACTCCGCGCACGACTCGAACGCCATCGCCTGGAAGAGCGTCGCGCCGAGCTCGAGCATCGGCGCGCCGGGCGGCATCTTCGCGAAGCCCGACGAGCCGACGTGCAGATTCAGCACGGTGTCGGTCTCCGCGCAGGCGCGGATGATCGGCTCCCAGTACTTGTCGAAGACCGGCGGCAGCCCGTTGCGATGCGGCTGCTCGGGCATCGTCACGGCGGTGAAGCCGCGCTGCGCGTTGCGTCGGATCTCGGCCGCGCCGAGCTCGGCGTCGGTGAGATAGGTGATGCCGAGCGGCACGATCCGCTCGGGATACGAGCCGTGCCACTCCTCGAAGAGCCAGTCGTTCCACGCGCGCACGCAGGCGAGCCCGAACTTCTGATCCTTCAGCTCCGAGAAGAGCGTGCCACCGAATCCGGTCACTCCGGACGGGAAGTTCACCGACGCCCAGGTGCCGTTGATGTCCATGTCCTTGATGCGCGCGTGGATGTCGAAGCAGCCGGGGCGCAGCTCGTCGAAGCGCGCGGGCTCGACCCGGTGGTCCTCGCGCGGGCGCCCGGCGACGCACATGAAGCCGACCTGGAAGTAGGGCGTGCCTTCGATCGACCACACCTGGTGACCTTCCTCGGTCTCGATCACGCGCGGCGCGCGCTCCTCGAACTCGCGCGGCATGCGCCCCTCGAAGGCGTGCGGCGGCTCCATCAGGTGATCGTCGACGGAGATGAGCGTGTACTCGACCTGGCGCGGCTCCGGATCCGGCAGCAGCGGCCGCGTGACGGGTCGTTTGATGCCGAGCTTCATGGGCGTGACCATGCGGACCTCCGACGTCGGCGAGAGGGTCAGAGTATCATGCGACGCCATGGCGGAGCAGCTCGTCACGCTCGAGTTCGACGGACCGGTCGCCGTCGTCAGCAACAACCGGCCCGAGAAGCACAACGCCGCGAACGACGCGATGGACGCGCGGCTCTTCGAGGTGCTGGCGGAGCTCGAGCGCCGCAGCGACGTGCGCGCGATCGTGTGGCGCGGTAACGGCAAGTCGTTCTCGTCGGGCCGCGATACCACCGAGCTCGGCGTCCGCAGCGAGGACATCGGCAACCTCGACTTCATCGAGCGCGGGCACCGCGGCTCGCGTCCGTTCCTCCAGATGCCGGCGCCGATCGTGGTCGCGCTGAAGGGCTGGGTGATCGGCGGATCCTTCGAGCGCGCGCTGCTCTGCGACCTGCGCGTCGCCGGCGAGAGCGCGAAGATGCGGCTGCCCGAGCTGCAGCACGGCGTGATCCCCGACTCCGGCGGCACCGCGCGCCTCTTCCAGATCGCGGGACACGGCCTCGCGGCGGACCTCGCACTGACCGGCCGCGTGCTCGACGCGCAGGAGGCGCTGCGTCACGGCGTCGTGTCGCGGGTCGTGCCGGACGAGCAGCTCGACACGACATGTCTGGAGATCGCGCACCAGATCGCGAGGCTCTCGCCCTTCGCGGTGCGGATCTTCCGCCGCACCTTGTCGCGGCTCGCGAACGCCGCCGTCGAGGCCTCCATGCAAGAGGAGGCGATCGGACAGACGCTCGTGCAGGCCAGCGAGGACTACGCGGAGTTCAAGGCCGCGCGCGCGGCGAAGCGCGAGCCGAAGTTCAGGAACCGATAGGTGTCGACGCTCGCGGAGCTCCTCGCGAAGGACGAGATCCGCGAGGTGCTCGCGCGCCTCGCGCGTGGCACCGACCGCCGCGACGCTGCGTTGATCCGCTCCTGCTACCACGCGGACGCCGTCGACGACCACGGCGCCTTCCGCGGCGGCCCCGCCGAGTTCGCCGAGTGGGTGCCGAAGACGCTCGCGATCTTCGAGTCGACGATGCACGTGCTCGGCAACATCTCGATCGAGCTCGACGGCAATGCGGCGCGAGTCGAGAGCTACTGCACCGCGCACCACGTCTTCGCGGCGCAGGCGCCGGGCGGCGCGCGCGACATGGTGCTCGGGCTCCGCTACCTCGACCGCTTCGAGAGACGCGGCGGCGGACCGTGGCTGATCGCGCGCCGGCTCTGTGCCTACGAGTATTCGCTGTCGATCCCTGGCGGCGACGCCTGGCCGCTCGGCCCGCCCTTCGTGCGCGGACGCCCGGACCGGAGCGACCCGAGCTACGAACGTTAGGCGCCGCGGCGCGCGAGCCGCGACTCCGCGCCGCGCACCAGCTCCTCGACGATCGCGCCGGCCGGCTCGACCGACGAGATTCGCTCGACCGACTCGCCGGCGTAGAGCGCCATCGCCTCGACGTGTCCGCGCGTCTGGCGCGTCGCGCAGAGCGCGGCGAAGCGCGGCACGGGATGCTCCGCGTCGCCCGCGCGCTGCCACGCGACCGGGCCGTCGGGCAGGCGCTCCACCGCCTCGACCGACGAGCGCAGCACGCGATGCGGCGCGTCCGGCCACATCACGGAGAACGCCTCGGTCAGCACCGTGTCGGCCGAGCGCGCCGCGAGCAGCGCCTTCACATACTCGGGGTGCGCGCCCGACTCCGCGCACGCGACGAAGCGCGTGCCGGAACGCGCACGCGCGTCACCACGGAAGCGAGCAGCGGCAGGAGACGCGAGACGCCGCGCACGTGGCCGCCCGCCTCGACGCCCTGCACGACGACGAGGTCGCAGCCGCAGCGCTCGGCCGCGAGCGCCTCGTCGAGCGAGCCGACCTGCCAGGACGCGAGCGCGCCGTGCGCGCGCGCCTCGCGCACGAGTTCCGCGTCGGGCGCGCCGTAGAAGAACTCGACGACGCGCGCTCGGCGCGCCGCGACCTGCAGGCACGCGCGGTCGAGGAACGGAATCAGGAAGCCCGCGCCGAAGACGCCACGCGTGCGAGCCGCGAGCGCGTCGAGCGCGGCGCCGAGCGCGTCCGCCGAGAGCAGCGGCGCCGGCTGCATGGCGAGCCCGCCGGCGTCCGCGACCGCCGCGACGAGCTCCGGCGTGGCGATGCCCGGCAGCGGCGCGGACTGGATCGGCGCGCGGCAGCCGACGAGTCGGGTGAAGGCGGTCTCGCGCACCGCGCCTACGGCCGCGATCCGCGCGTTCCGCCGCGGCATCGCCGCGCCAGCACGGCGAGCCCGGCGACGCCCGCCCCGACCGCAGTGCTCTGCTCCGGCTCCGGCACCGGCGACACGTGGATCGACAGATCGGTCACGTCGGCGAACAAGGTGGCGACGCGGCCTCCGTGGGCGACCTCGAACTTCAGGTTCCAGAAGGTCTCGGAAGGCACGCTGAGGTCGGGGATCTCGGTGAACGAGACGTCGCTCAAGAGGTTTGGCATGGGCGCGCCGGAGTTCGCGTCGCTCTCCAGAACGGTCTGATTCCACTGCAGATCCAGGGACGTGTAGCCGCCGGGGTCGTTGTCGCGGGTAGCCGCTGCGTAGGAATCGTAGTAGTACGAATTCTCCGGTTCCTCCTCGTCGTAGAGGTACCCGTTGTCGGTCCAGTGGATCGCCAGGAATTCCGGGTAAGAGGTCGAGGGATCCTCGGAGGTGATGCACGTGAACACGTCCGGGCCGATGCGCACGATCGAGCCCGTCTGCCCGTCCATCCACGAGATCTCCCAGTGTCCGGGATACATCGAGGGGTTGAAGGGCGTGTCGTCGTAGAAGTAGGCGCCTCGGATGATTCCATCGGCCGGCAAGGTGATGAACCCCGTCCCGGTCGCATCGAACAGCTCGGTGACCTCCGCCGTGAAGTCGACGCGCCAGGTCGTTCCGCTCGCGGCCGACGGAAGCAGCGTGAAGAAGAGCGCGAGAGTCCTGACGAGCCGCATCGGAGTCGCCTCGCCGCACCATTCTCCGCGCGCGCGGACGACCCAGTCAAGCGCGCGCTACGGCCGTGACGTGTACACCCGCGGGCCGCGGAGCTGCGCGACCACCGGCGCGATCTCCTCGACCCACTCGCACAGACGCGGCCGCGTGTCGCGCGGGTCGATCAGGTCGTGGACGCCGAAGTCGACGGCGCGCGGCAGGATCGACTGCGCCTGCGCGTACTCCGCCTCGAGCTCGCGGCGACGCGCGCCCGGATCGGGCGCCGCGGCGATCTCCTTCCCGTAGGCGAGCTCGATCCCGCCCTCGATCGGCAGCGCGCCGCTCTGCGCCGACGGCCACGCCACCACCAGGCCGCCCGGACCGAGGTGACACCCGGCCGCGACGCCGAACGAGCGTCGCACGATCACGGTGAACCACGGCACGGAGGTCTGCTGCACCGCGAAGATCGCCTCGAGTCCGTGTCGGATCGTCGCCTGCTGCTCGGCCTGCGTGCCGATCATGAAGCCCGGCTCGTCCATCAGCGACACGATCGGGAGGTGGAAGGAGTCGCAGAGCTCGGCGAAGCGGCGGAGCTTCTGCGCGCCGTCGGCCGTCATGCTGCCGCCGTAGACGTAGGGATCGTTCGCGAGCACGCCGACCGGGTGTCCGGCCACGCGCGCGAGCCCGGTGATCTGCGAGCGGCCGTAGCCGGGGGTCAGCTCGAAGAAGCTCTCGCGGTCGACGATCGCCTCGACGACGCGCCGCATCTTGTAGGGCTTGCGCGCGTCGCGCGGCACGATCTCGATGAGCTTCGCCTCGCGACGCTCGCGCGGATCGCTGCACTCCGCGACCGGCGGCGCGCTCCAGACGTTGGACGGCAGATAGGAGAGGAAGCGGCGGATCTGGCGCCAGACGTCGGCCTCGTCCTCGGCGACGTTGTCGACGACGCCGCTCTTCGCGTGGATCTCGGGCCCGCCGAGATCCTCCTTGGTCACGTCCTCGCGCGTCGCGCGCGCGACCAGCGCCGGACCGCCGATCAGCACCTGCGCGCCGCGCGTCATCAGCGAGAAGTGCGCCGCGCATAGCCTCGCCGCCGCGAAGCCCGCGACCGGGCCGAGCGCCGCCGCGACCATCGGCACGCTGGCGCGCGCCTCGACCAGCGCGTGGTTCGAGGTCGCGCCCGAGACGAAGTCGTAGCCCGAGCGTCCGCGCACGCCGCTGATGCCCGAGACCGACGCGCCGCCCGCCTCGAGCAGGCGCACGTTCGGCACGCGCCGCCGGACGGAGAGGCGATCGGCGTACTCGGCCTTCTTCATGCCGGCGGGCGAGTACGCGCCGCCGCGGACGGTGAAGTCGTCGCCGCACACGACCACCGGACGCCCGTCGATGCGCGCGGTGCCGATCACCGCGTTCGAGGGCACGAAGCCGGAGAGCTCGCCGTCGGCGTCGTGCGAGGCCGAGCCCGCGAGCCCGCCCTGCTCGCGGAAGCTGCCCTTGTCGACCAGCGCGTCGATGCGCTCGCGCACGCTCGAGCGACCCCGCGCGTGCTGCTTCGCCACCGCCTCGGCGCCACCCTGGAGGGCGGCGAGCGCGCGCAGGCGCTCGATCTCGCGCGCCTCCTCGTCCCAGCTCATGCGGGCACAGCCTATCATGCGCCGCACTTCGGACAGGGACGGACGCCGACATCATGCACCCGCTCGAGGGCATCCGCGTGCTGGACGCGAGTCACGTGGTCGCGGGACCCGTCTGCTGCTGGCTGCTCGCCGCGCTCGGCGCCGAGGTGATCCGCGTCGAGCCGCCCGGCGGCGACGTCACCTGGCGGACCTTGCCCTACGTCGGTCCGGACGGCGTCCATCGCGGCCCGCGACGCGCGCGCGACATCGCGATCTCGCCGCTACGACGCGGTCGCGGCAAGCGCAGCGTCGTGCTCGACCTGAAGCACGAGGAGGCGCGCGCGCTGTTCCGCAAGCTCGCGGCTCGCTCCGACGTGCTGGTCGAGAACGCGGTGCCGGGAGCGATGGAGCGGCTCGGCCTCGACTACGCGTCGCTCGCGCCGGAGTGCCCTCGCCTGGTGTACTGCAGCATCAGCGGCTACGGCCACGACGGTCCCTACCGCGACCGGCCGAGCATGGACCTCGTCGTGCAGGCGGTCTCCGGGCTGATGGCGAAGACCGGCTTCCCGGACGGCCCGCCGACCAAGGTCGGCGCGACCGTCGGCGATCAGGTGCCCGCGATCTATGCCGCGCTCGGCGTCCTGGCCGCGCTCCGCCAGCGCGACCGCGACGGCCGCGGACAGCGGATCGACGTGGCGATGCTCGACAGCCTGCTGACCTTGCTGTGGGACGAGCCGATCGACGTCTACGAGGAGCAGGGGCTGCCCGAGCGCGTCGGCAACGGCGACCCGCGCGGCGCCCCGCTCGACGTCTTCCGCAGCGCGGATGGCTGGGTGGCGCTGCTGGTGCCGCACGACGCGCAGTGGCGCGCGCTCTGCGAGCTGATGGGGCGCCCGGAGCTGGCGGCGCGCTGGCCCGACTACGCCGCGCGCCTCGCGGCGCGCGACGAGGTCAACGCGAGCGTCGCCACGTGGTGTCGCACGCAGGCGAGCGACGCAGCCGCCGAGCAGCTCGTCGCGCTCGGCATCCCTGCCGGCCCCGTGCGCTCCCCCTACGCGGCGCCCCGCGATCCGCACGTCGCGCACCGCGGCTCGCTGGTGCCGCTGCGCCACCCCGACCTGGCGGAGGCGACGCGCTTCCTCGGGCCCGCGTTGCCGATCCGCTTCTCGCGCGCGGAGAGCGCGATCGCGCCGGCCGAGCCGCTCGGCGCGTCGAGCGAGGCGGTGCTGCGCGAGCTGCTCGGGATCGAGGACGCCGAGATCGCGAAGCTGCGAGCGGCCGGCGTCCTCGGGTAGAGGGCGCTCGGTTCAGAACTTCAAGCTCAGCCCAGCGGTCGGGCCGCGAATCCTGAGCTCCCAGTTCGACTCGTTGCTGAAGGTCTCCTCGTACCGCCACCACCGATAGCCCCCGAACACCGAGACGTTGCGCTGGACGTTCAGCTCGACCCCGACCTGCGTATCCTGGATGGTCTTCCACGCTTCGTCGGTGATGTTCACCGTGTATTGGGCGTAGAGATCGAAGAGGGCGATCGGCCGCACGGTGGCACGACCTCCGAGGAGAAAGCCGGCGAGAAGCTGTTCGTGGGAGGCTGTGACGCCCTCTCCCCGGAGCCTGAGCTCGGTGCTGTCGACACCGAGCCCCATGATCGCCTCGAGGCTGAGGACGTCGTAGAAGCGGAGCCCTCCGCGAGCGGCGAGGCTCCCGCGGAGGTTCTGCGCGTTCAGCTTCACGCGCGCGGGCCCGACGATCACTTCATCGAGCTCCACCTGCTGGCCCGCGGGCACCTGCTCGTGGTCGCGGCCCTCGACCGAGGCGATCTCACCGTCGATCGAGATCGTGGGGTGGATACCCGCGCTCTGCGCAGTCACGGCGCTCGCCGGAGATCCGGTCGCGAGGTCGAGCAAGGTCCCGCTCCGCCTCTCGTCGATGCCGGGATAGATCTCGTAGGAGATCCGTCCGCCCGGAGTGACCTCGTCGTCGTCGTCGATCCTCAGCTCCATCGTCGTGCAGCCGAGGGCGACGCCGAGCGGCGTCAAGACTGCGAAGAGCGAAATCGATCGGAGAGAGTGCATGCGGCTCACCATACACCAACGCGTCGCACAAGTGGCTGGCTAGAGGAGGCCAGCGTATTCGGGTAGAGTGCGCCTCGTGCCCGACTCCGATTCCGCGAAGCTCGAGGTCGCGCGCCGCCTGATGGACGCGATCCAGGCGGGCGACGTCGCCACCGTCGCCGCGCTCTACGCCGACGACATGGTCGGCTGGCGAAACTTCGATCGGCGCGAGCTCGGGAAGGCCGCGATGGTCCGCATCATCGAGTTCCTGGCGAAGCAGCTGCGCGAGCTGCGCTACGACGCGATCCGCGTCGCGCCCACGCCGACCGGCTACGTGCAGCAGCACGTGCTGCACGCGATCGCGCCCGACGGGACACGCGTCGAGAGCCCCGCATGCCTCGTGGTGGAGGTGCGCGACGGTCGCATCCGCCGCCTCGACGAGTACCTCGACTCGGCAGCGATCGCGCCGCTTCTGAGGCGCTGACCCGAGCCGTCAGCGAAGGAGGCGAGATGGCGACGCGACGGCAGTTCCTCCAGCTCGTGTCGGGCAGCACGGCGCTCGTGGCCGTCTCGGGCCTCGAGGCTCTCGCGGCGCCGGCCATGACGCGCGAGCGTCAGCGCGACATGACGCCGGACCAGGCGCTCGCCGAGCTGAAGCAGGGCAACGAGCGATTCGTCGGCGGGAAGATGATGCAGCGCGACCTGCTGGCGCAGGTGCGCGACACGGCCGCGGGTCAGTACCCGTTCGCTGCGGTGCTCGCCTGCATCGACTCGCGCGTCTCGCCGGAGCTGCTCTTCGACCAGGGAATCGGCGACATCTTCAGCCCGCGCATCGCCGGGAACTTCGCGAACACCGACATCATCGGCAGCCTCGAGTTCGCGACCAAGCTCGCCGGCGCGCGCCTGATCCTCGTGCTCGGACACACCGAGTGCGGCGCGATCAAGGGAGCCTGCGACAACGTCCAGCTCGGCAACCTGACCGCGACGCTCGGCAACCTCGGCCCGGCCGTGTACACCGCGACGAAGACTCCGGGCGATCGCAACTCCAAGAACGCGGCGTTCGTGCAGGAGGTCGCCGACGAGAACGTGCGCCTCACCGTCGAGGCGCTGACGGAGCGGAGCGCCGTGCTGCGCGACCTCGTCGGCGCGAATCAGCTGAAGGTCGCCGGCGCGATGCAGGACGTCCGCACCGGGCGGGTCTCGTTCTCCTAGGGCGAGACCGCCGCGGCGGGCACCTCGACCGCGAATAACTCGGTGCCGAGCGCGGCGACGAAGATCCCGCCCGTGAGGCCGTCGGCGCGCGCGGCTGGCACCGGCACGAAGAGCGACTCGAACTCGTGCCGCACGCTCGAGCCGCCGGCCTTCGCGCTCGGCGCTGGCAGCATGATCGTGTGGAGGCTCGCGACCTTCGACGCGAACTCCCTCGCCTCGAAAACCTCCTCGCGCACGCCGATGCGCTGCTGCGGCGCGAGGCGCGCGATCCACTCGAAGGTCGGGCGTAGCTCCTGGTAGAAGGCGACGTCACGCAGGCGCGAGTCGACGGTGGCGTAGACGGCGAGCCCGTGAATCACGAGCAGCCAGAGCGCGCCGGCCGCGGCGGCGACGGGCAACGAGTGCGTGAGGCCGCGCAGCACGCGCGCCGTCGCAGCGCCGAAGAAGACGGTGAGAATGCCAGCCGCCGGCACGAAGTAGTGGAAGGGCAGGAAGCTGCGCTCGAGGTAGACGCGGTAGGCGAACACGACCAGCGTGTATGCGGCAAAGAGCGAGACGAACACGACGCGTCGACGCGGCGCGGCGCCGCGCCGCACGACGTCGACCCAGCCGACGACAGCCACCGAGACGAATGCGAACTCGGCGAGCGGCAACACGCCCGCGGCAGTCGGCGCGGGCCAGAGGTTCCAGATTCGCGTAGCGCTGTTCCACAAGGGCGGCACGCCGGACCAGAAGGAGAAGAAGAGAATCCAGTCGATCCAGTTCGACCAGAACCACAGGGTGACGACAGCGGCGGACGTCAGCGCGAGCAGCGCGAGGGACCGCTCGCGCGCGCGCTGTCCGGGCCCCGCGGCGCGCGGCGCCAGCGCGCCTTCGAGAAGCAGGAGGAACGGCAGCGGCACCAGGAAGTTGAACTTCGTCACAAGCCCGGTGGCGACGGCGACGCCCGCGAGCGCCGCGAAGAGGCGCGCGCGCATCGCGTTGCCCTTGCCTTCCAGATCCTCCCATCTCCACAGCGCCAGGAAGCTCGCGAAGATGCAGATCATCATCAGCGGCTCGACGGAAATGCGCGACACGTAATGGAGCACGGGAAGCGACGTCGCGTAGCCGAGACAGGCGCACCAGGCGGCCAGCTCGTCGCGCAGCAACTGGCGCGCGAACGCAAAGAGGAACGCGAACGAGACCAGGTGAAGGATGGTCATCAGCAGCTTCGAGGCCAGGAAGACCACCGGCAGGTGGCGCGCCGTGAAGGCCGCATCGGAGAGCCCCGCGTCGTCGGAGAACGCGTAGACCCCGCGCTGGACGCCCTCGAGGAGCAGCAGCAGCGGCGTGCCGGGGTGGCCCAGGAACAGGGCTGGCGTGCCGAAGTGTAAGTCGTGCGCGGCCGCCACGTAGAAACTGCCCGGGTCGAACTCGTACCAGGCGGGCTCGCCGAAGATTCGGTTCGGCCAGCCACCGAGCGGCGCCCAGGCGCTCATCAGCGCCGAGAAGGCGAGCAGCGCTGCGGCGAGCGCGAGCGTCGACGCGAGCAGCACCCGTCGCACGGGACGAACGGCCTCGCTCCCAGGATCCGGCTGCGCCAAGCCTCGCGTATGCCCCGCCCGCCCCGATGCGCTGGAAGCTATCAACGCGTCATCTGCTGCGACAGGTCGCGGCCGAGATCTCTTCCGCGACCCGCTACTACGACCGCGTGATCCAGTGTGCTCCTGTGCATGACCCTTTTCGCGCTGCGCCGCATCGAGGCGGAGCGATAGCAAGGAGGCCGACACAAGTCGGCCGACGCGCAGCGAGGCAAGCCGAGCGGAGATCGCACGGGCTTGCCGAGCGAAGGCCGGCAGCCCGAGCGCGAGTGATCAGGGAGCGCGAAGGTCCGGCAGAGCTAGATCCGCACCAGCTCGACGTCGACGAACGAGCACCAGCGCGGGCTCGCGCGCGCCAGCGCCAGGTCGAGCGCGCTGGCCAGCGGGAAGGCCGCGCCGGGCAAGAGCGACCAGCGCTTGAGCCCGCCGGCGAGGAAGTAGCGCAGCGGTGTATGCGGCGCGTACGCTGCGATGCGGAGCGCCGGGAAGCGCTGCTCGAAACGCGCGCGGTCGCGCTCGAAGACGATCCAGGCGAGCGCGCCATTCGCCCCGGAGAGCGGACCGCGCGTGTCGAACGACCAGCGCTCCGCCCCAGGGTCGCAGGGCTCGTGGTGCAGCCAGCGCAGGATCGGCGTGCTGATCCAGCCGAGGTACTGGTCCACCAGGAAGACGCGGCCGCCCGGCACGAGCGTGCGCTGCGCCTCGCGGAAGAAGGCCTCCACGTCGGCCAGGTGGTGGAGCACATTCAACATCAGGATCGCGCGCAGCGACGCGTCGGCGAAGGGCAGCTGAGCCGCGTCGACGACGCGGTCGACGCCCGCGTACGGGAGGACGTCGGAGGTGACGGCGGCGGGCATCACCTCCTCGAGGAAGCCAGCGCCCGATCCGAGCTCGAGGACGTCGCCGTGCGGCGGGCAGCGCGCGACGCACGCAGCGTACTTCGCATAGCACTCGAGGTACCAACGCTCGAGAGCGGGCTTGCTGCGGATCAGCCGGCGCAGCGCGTCGACGCGCGCGGGGTCATCGAGCTCGTGCACTAGCTGCCCGACAGGCGGCGGAGCTCTGCGCCGCGCAGCCGGTGGAGACTCTTTCGGGGCGCGATCGCCTCCTCGTAGTGCTCGGCGAACCAGGCGTAGGTGCGCGCGAGGCCCTCCTCGATGGGCATGCGGTGGCGCCAGCCGAGCCCGTGCAGGCGCGAGACATCGAGGAGCTTGCGCGGCATGCCGTCCGGTTTCGACGCGTCGAAGACGAGCTCGGCGCCCGGGTGGATCATGCGGCGCGCAAGCTGGGCGAGCTCGCGGATGCTGACGTCCTCGCCCGTCCCCACGTTCACGTGCTGCTCACCCGAGTAGGCGCGCATCAGGAACACGCAGCAGTCGGCGAGCTCGTCCACGTGCAGGAACTCGCGGCGCGGGCTGCCGCTGCCCCACACGACGACCTTGGTGTCGCCGCGCAGCTTCGCCTCGTGGAACTTGCGGATCAACGCGGGCAGCACGTGCGCGGTGTCGAGATCGAAGTCGTCGTGCGGGCCGTAGAGATTCGTCGGCATGGCCGAGATGAAGTCGCAGCCGAACTGGCGCTTGTAGGCGGAGCAGAGCTTGATGCCGGCGATCTTCGCGATCGCGTAGGGCTCGTTGGTCGGCTCGAGCGCGCCGCTGAGCAGCGCCTCTTCCTTCATCGGCTGGGGACTCTCGCGCGGGTAGATGCACGAGCTGCCGAGGTAGAGGAGCTTGCGCACGCCGTTCACATAGGCCGCGTGCACGACGGTCGCGTGGATCATCAGGTTGTCGTACAGGAAGTCGGCCGGCAGCAAGGAGTTCGGCAGGATGCCGCCGACCGTGCCCGCGACGAGGAACACGTACTCCGGCCGGTGACGCTCGAACCAGCGGTTCACGGCCGTCTGGTCGCGCAGGTCCACCTCCGCGCGCGACGCCAGCAGCAGGTTCGCGTAGCCCTCGTGTCGGAGCCGGCGCACGATCGCCGAGCCCACCATGCCCTGGTGTCCGGCGACGAAGATGCGGGCGTCCCGCGGAAGCGCCTCGCGGCTCACGCGACGCCTCGCTGTGACGCGAGCTGGCGGCGGTCGCCGATCGCGCGCGCGGGGACACCCGCGACGATCTGATACGCGCCGACCTCGGCCGTCACCACGGCGCCTGCCGCGACCACGGCGTGGTCGCCGATGCGGATGCCGGCCGTGATGACAGCGTGCGCGCCGATCCACACGTCACTGCCGATCTCGACGGGTGCGAGCTCGTGGTCGACCTCCGCCATCGGCACGTCGAGCTGTGCGTGCGCGTGCTCGGACGATGCGATCACGGCGTAGGGACCGACGAGAACGTCGTCGCCCAAGCGGATGCCGCCGCGGCCGTCGAGCAGCGCGCCCGTGTTGACGGCGAGCCCGCGCCCGGCGCGGATGCCATAGCTGTGCGTCAGGTGGACGCCCGGGTAGAAATAGGCAAAGGAGGCGAGCCGCTCGAACAGCGAGCGGTAGAACGCGTAGCGGAGCCACATCCCGAGAGGACCCGGGAGCCCGCGCAGCAGCCAGCCGATGTGCTCTTCGACGGCGAGATGGAGCAGCCGGCCCCGATAGCGCTTCGCGAAGCGCTCGAATCTCTGCATCGGCCCTCAGGAAACGGCGATTCGCGCGGGGCGTCAAGTGCGCCGGTGTCGCGTGCTACGGCAGCAGCCGGCCGAGAACGCGCAACGCGTTCTCGCCCATGACCAGCCGGATCTCGTCGTCGGGCATGCCCTCGGTCTGGAGCGAATCGACGATCGACGCGAGGCCCGTCACGTCGAAGGCCGTGGTGACGGCGCCGTCGAAGTCCGAGCCGAGGGCCACGTGCTCGGCGCCCGCGAGGTCGCGCGCCGCGCGGATCGCGCGCGCCACGTCGGCCGGCGAGGTCCCGCAGGTCGTGCCCGCGAAGAAGCCGATGCCGATCAGGCCGCCGGTCGCGGCGATCGCGCGCACGTGCTCGTCCGAGAGGTTGCGCGGGCCGGGACACACCGATTGCAGCCCGCCGTGCGAGACGACGACCGGCTCGGTCGCGATCTCGAGGACGTCGTCGATCGCGGCGGGCGAAACGTGCGCGAGGTCGACCGCGATGCCGAGCGACTCCATGCGCCGGACGACCTCGCGTCCGAGGTCCGTGAGGCCCGGCTTGTCGGCGCCGGCCGACGAGCCCGCGACCGCGTTGTCGGTGAAGTGCGCGAGGCCGATCATGCGCACGCCGGCCTCGAAGAGCGCGTCGACGTTCTCGATCCGTCCCTCGATCGCCTGCGCGCCCTCGACGCCGAGGAGTCCCGCCACCATCGCGGGGTTCGTGGCGCGCTCGGCGAGGAAGCGCCGGAGATCCTCGGCCGTGCGCACGACGACGAGGCGACCATCGGAGCGCTCCGCGAGCTTCTCGAGCGCCCGGGTCTGGTGGCACACGCGCGCGCGGCGGCTGAACCAGGTGCGGGGCGACCAGCGCTCGAGCACCGCGAGCGCCGTGACGAGATCGGGCGCGTCCGCGTCGTTGCGATCGAAGTTCTGGCCGAGCGGCGCCTGCGTCACGACGCCGAACACCTGGAGCGCGACGTTGCCCTCGAGCAGGCGCGGCAGGTCGACGTGTCCCTGCGGAAGGCGCTTCGAGAGATCGCGATCCCACAGGAGCGAGTCGGCGTGGAGATCGACCACGCGCAGCGACGCGAAGAGCGCGCGCGCACGCGACGAGGGCTCGGGCACCGGCGCGCCGGCGACACGGTTCAGGCGCCGGTCGACCGCGCTCGGGACGTAGAGGAAGGCCGCGAGCATTGCGAAGCCGAGAAGCACGCCGAAGGCGACAAGGGCGCGACGCATCCTGGCGCTCCAGCGGTGGAGGCGGTCCCGAAGCGCGGCGGATCGTAGCCCCGGTCTAGCCGGCTGGTGTTAGTATCTGACGTTCCGTCAGCTCCGGGAAGCCGGCAAGGCGCACGGTCCCCTGCGAGCGCACACGCCACCGAGCCAGCGAGGACCCCATGCGCGAGTACCGCCTGATCGACGCCGACTGCCACGTCGTCGAGCCGCCCCACATCTGGGATCGCTGGCTGCCGCGGAAGTTCCACGACCGCGCGCCGAAGCTCGTGAAGGACGACGAGGGAGGCGATGCCTGGCAGTTCGTGCCGGGCGGTCCGCTCATGTACATCGGCCTCGTCGCGACGCCCGGCATGCGCTTCGAGGACATCAAGTGGAAGGGGTACACCTACGACTCCGTCCGCAAGGGCTGCTGGGACGGCAAGGCGCGGCTCGAGGACATGGACTTCGACGGCGTGGACGCCGAGTTCATCTACCCGTCGCAGCGCACCATGTTCTCCTTCATGGGCAACGCCGATCGCGAGTACCACCGCGCGGGCGTGCGCGCGTACAACGACTACATGGCGCAGGAGTTCTGCGCGGCCGACCCCGAGCGCCTCTTCTTCCTCGCGCAGATGCCGAACCTCGGCGTCGAGGAAGCCATCGCCGAGATGAAGCGCTGCAAGGAGATGGGCGCGCGCGGGACGATCATCACCGCGTGGCCGTCGGGCAACGACGACGTCACCGGCGAGGACGACGACTTCTTCACGGCCGCCTCCGAGATGAAGATGCCCGTCAGCATCCACATCAACATCCAGCGCAAGCGCAACCCGAAGCCGGTGATCGAGGGGCCGGCCGCGATCGCGGGCATGGCGCTCTCGGGCATGCTCGCCTTCCCGCCGATCATGTTCGAGCTGATCATGGGCGGGCTCTTCGATCGGATCCCGAAGCTCCAGATCATCGGCGTCGAGACGGAGATCGGCTGGATCCCCGAGGCGCTCGAGCAGGTCGACAACTTCTACTGGCGCAACCGCGCGCACACCGGCATCGCGATCAAGCAACTGCCGAGCCACTACTTCCGCGAGCACTTCACCTGCACGTTCATCCAGGATCGGCACGGCATCGCGAACCGCCACGCGATCGGCATCCGCAACATGGCGTGGTCGACGGACTATCCGCACCACGGCTGCGACTGGCCCTACAGCCGCAAGATCGCCGGCGAGATGATGTCCGACGTGCCCGCCGCGGAGCGCTACTGGATCGAGGCGGGGAACATGGTGGACCTCTACGGGCTGCCGCAGTCGCTGACACCGCCGCGCTAGTGCGCTCGTCTAGGGCTGCTGCGGCGCCAGCGGGCCGCCGACGGCGCGGATCAGGCCGTACTGCGCCTCGTCGAACTCCGCGACCTTGGTGACGTAATCGGCACGCGCCTGGTTCAACGCCTGCTGAGCCTGGATGTCTTCGAGCACGATCCCGACGCCAAAGTGCTTGCGTCGCCGTGTGAGGTCGAGCGTCTTGCCGGCCGTGGTCAGATTCTGCTTCGCCACTTCGAGCTGGTCCGACAGGGATTGCGCGCGAGACAAGCTGGTGACGGCTTCCGCGCTGATCGCATCCTTGAGCTTCGCCTCGCCTAGCTCGAGAGTGGCCAGACGCGCGTCGCTGGCATCGACACGTCCGAGGTCGAAGAGACCCCCGGGACCGATGCGCCAGCTCACGCCGACCAGATAGTCCTCGCTTTCGCCGAAGTGGGAGGGCTCGCCGTCGTGGCCGCCGCCGAAACCGCCGACGAACGCCTGGGCACCCAGCGACGGGATCAACGGCCCGAGAAGCGCGCCGTCCCTCCCTTCGCGCGCGGCGTCGACCAGCGCCCGGCTCTGCTTCAGCTCGGGGCGAGCGCTCAGCGCACGCTGGACGACGGCCTCGGGTGACGTATCGATCTCGAAGAGTGCGAGCGGCACGACCTCGGTGTCCTGGGGAACCAGTTCCACCACCGGATCCAGATGGAGGATCTGCGCGAGGCTCGCCGCCGCGGCGCATTGCGCTTCGAGCGCCTGGCGGACGGCGATCCGGTAGAGACCACTCTGCGTCTCGACTCGCAGCTCGTCGCCTTTGAAGGCGACGCCGACGGCGACCGCCTCGTGTAGTTGATTCTGATAGTCCTGCGAGGTCTCGAGAGCCTGCCGCGCCACATCGACCAGCGCCCTGGCCTTCGCCAACTCCAGATATCCCTGCGCGGCTTGCAAGGTCGATTCCTGGCGTTGTGCTTCCAGCGCCTGGTCCGAGGCTCGAACCCTTTGTCGCGCCGCCAGCGTGTTGTAGAGCGCGTCCCCCAGAGCCACCTGTGCCGTCAGCGTTCCGCCGGGCGCGTAGGAGTCCAGGTTCGTCTTGCTGACGGTGCCCGCTGGAACCGCCTGAGTGAAGCCGTCGCGGCGATGATAGGTGGCGCCGAGGCCCAGCCACGGAAAGAACTGCTCGATCGCGGTCAGCCGATCGGCCTCGGCCTCGTCGACCGCGCGAAGCGCGATCTGAACGTCGAGATTCTGAGCACCGGCCAGGCGCAACGCGGTGGGCAGGTCGATCGGATAGGTCACGCTGGCCGTCTGCGCGCGAGCGACACCGACAGAGAGCGCAAGCGCGCTGGTGGCGCAGATCGCGATTCGACGCCCGCGCGCCGCGGCGCTCACTTCGCGTCCCGAACCGTGACGGCCTGGCCGTCGTCGAGCGCCTGCTCCCCGATGAGGATCACTGGCTGCTCGGGCGTCACGCCTTCCAGGACTTCGACGTTGGCGCCGTCGCCAACACCGATGCGGATCGGAATCTTCCTGGCCTTGCCGTCCGCGAGGAGGAACACAGAGGTCCTCGTCTTCTCCGTCACGACGGCGGACGCGGGAAGCAAGAGCACATCTCGCCTGGTCTCGACCCCGAGGCGAACGCTCGCGTACATGCCCGGCCGTAGCTCGAGAGTCGGGTTGGGCAGCTCGATCTCGGTGAGCATGGTCTTGGTCGCCTGATCGAGAGCGTATGAGAAGCGTGTCACGGAGCCGGAGAAGGTCCTTCCTGCCAGAGCCTCCACCGTCACCTGCGCGGGCACTCCATCCGTGATGAAGGGCACTTCCGCCTCGGGAACGAACACCTGCACTCGAAGCCGGCTGAAGTCCGCGAGGGTGACGAGTGCCGCGCCCTGCGGAGTGGCGCCGGAAGTGGCAGCCGGAATGAACGCGCCGGGGTCCACGAATCGCGCGGTGATCATCCCCGTGAAGGGAGCCGTGATGCGTGCGTACTCCAGCAGCTTCTGGACTCGCTCGAGCTTGGCGCGCGCAACCTCCCACTGGCCACGCAGATCGTCCACGTTCTCTGGAACGATCAGATCTTGCGCCTTCTCGCGAGCCTGTGTCATGCGCTCGTAGTTGGCGCGAGCCACCTCCGTCTCGGCTCGGTACTGAGCCTCGTCGGCCAGCATCTCGGGCACTTCGATCTCGGCGAGGAGCTGCCCCTTCTTGACCGCGCTCCCCTTGTCGACGGCGATCGTCTCGAGATAGCCGGCCACCTTCGCATAGAGAGTCGCCTCCTGATACGCGAGGATCTTGAAGCTCGGCAGTGTCACGTTGCGCGTGATCTCGCCGCGGGTCGGACGCACGGTCTGCACCGCGGCCGGCGACGTCACCGACTGCGGTGGCTGTTCGGAGCGCTGGCAGCCACCCGTGCCCACGAGCCCGACGAGGAGGAGTGCCGCCGCGATGACTCGAAGCTCCACTCGCCGTCCGGCTCTACACCGGCTCGACTCGCGCCTCATTCGCCCTCCGCGTCGGCCGGGTTCTGCGGATCATCGGGATCCAGGGACACGGAGCGCCGGGGAGCGCGCGCTCGAACGAGGGCGAACAACGAGGGGAGCACCAGCAAGGTCGCCGCCGTCGCCGCGGCCAGGCCGCCGGCGACCGCGCGGCCGAGGGGCGCGGTCTGCTCCCCACCCTCCCCGAGACCGAGCGCCATCGGCGTCACGCCGGCGATCATCGCCAGGCTCGTCATCAGGATCGGCCGCAGTCGACTTCCCGCTCCCTCCATCGCGGCATCGCGCGCAGAGACTCCGGCGAGGCGGCTGCGTTCGGCAAAGGTGACGAGGAGGATCGCGTTGGACATCGCCACCCCGATGGCCATGATCGCCCCCATGAAGGATTGAATGTTGAGCGTGGTCCTGGTGAGCCACAGCGCGAGAACGACACCGGCGAGAACCGCCGGCGCGACACACACGACGAGAAACGAGAGCCTCAGCGATTGAAAGTTCGCCGCGAGGAGCAGGAAGATCACGACCACTGCGACCAGCAGGCCCGTGCGAAGGCCGTCCATCATCTGCTGCAACGGCACGACCTGACCCCGGACGGCGACACTGACACCTGGCGGCGTCGGTCCGAGCTGGCGGATCGCGTCGCCGACGTGGGCGGCGACCGTGCCGAGATCGGCGCCCGCGACGTTCGCGGTGACGGTCACCAGGCGCTGCATGTTGTAACGCTCGTATTGTCCGACGGCGCTCCCCTCGGTGACCCTGGCGACGTCGCGAAGGGCTAGCGGATGGCCGTCACGATCGAGGATCGGGACGTTCTGTACCTCCTCCAGCGCATCCATCCGCGCCTGGGGGACCTGCACCTGGATCTGATACGCGACACCGCTGTTCGGATCGGCCCAGTAGTTCGGGATCACGAACCGGCTCGAGGAGGTGGCGGTCACGAGCGAGCGGGAAACATCCGACATCCGCACCCCCATCAGGCCGGCCTTCTGGCGGTCCACGTTCACGTCGACGGTCGGATAGTCCAGCGTCTGCCCGAATTGCACGTCGCGGAGCTCCGGGATTCTCTCCAGCCGGTCCTCGACGATCCGGGCGAACGCGCGGTCGCGCTCGATGCTCGGACCACTCACGGCGACCTCGATCGGCGTAGAGGCGCCGAAGCTCATGACACGGTTGACGATGTCGCTCGGCTCGAAGGAGAAGCGAACCGTGGGCAGCTTCTCCACGAACGCCTGTCTCAGCCGCTCCTCGAGCGACTCGATGTCGATCCGCACCCCGGGCTCGAGCTGCACCTGCAGCACGGCCTCCTCGGGGCCGCCGTTCCAGAGGTAGATGAAGTTGATCGGGTAGGCCGACCCGTGCACGCCCACGAATCCGAGCGTGGTCGCGACGTGGTCCGCTCCCACGGTCTGCTTGATGATGTCGAGCGTCTCGAGCGCAAACGACTCCGTGACGTCGAGCTGCGTGCCCGCGGGCGCGCGCAGCCGCACCTGGAGCTGTCCGGACTCCACCCTCGGAAAGATCTCCGTGCCGAGGTGGCGGCTCAGAATGCCCACGACGGCGATCGCCAGAACCGTGTAGGCCACGACGATCCACCACGGCCGACGCAGCGTTCGGCTCAGGACGCCTGCATAGCGGCGGACGAGCTCGGCGAATCGAGTCTGCTCGGGCGCGTCCTCTTCGACCGCGTCCTCGTGTCCGCGCAGCACCCAAACCGACAGGACCGGGACGAGCGTGCTCGACAACACGTAGGAAGTGATCATGGAAAAGCCGACCGCCAGCGAGAGCGGCAGGAACATCGCTCTCGCTGCGCCCACCATGAACAACACGGGCGTGAACAGGGCCAGGACGCACAGCATGGCGAGCAGGCGAGGGACGGTTGTTTCGCTCGTCGCATCCAAGGCTGCCCGGGCCAGCGACTTCCGCCGGGTCAGATGCGTGTGAATGTTCTCGATCGTGAGCGTGGCCTCGTCCACGAGGATGCCCACGGACAGCGCGAGCCCGCCCAACGTCATGATGTTCACGGTCTGATCGGCGATCCCAAGCGCGAGCACGGACCCGAGCAACGACAGCGGTATGTTGACGACGACGATGAGCGCGCTTCGCCAATCTCGCAGGAACAGCAGGACCATCACGCCGGTGAGCAGGGCTCCGAGCGCCCCTTCGAGGGACAGGCCACCGATGGCGCGCCGCACGTACGGGGACTGATCGAACTCGTAGCTGACGTCCACGTCGCTCGGCAGAACGCCGCGGAACCTCGGCAGGTTCTGCTTCACGAGCTCGACCACCGAGAGCGTCGAGGCGTCCGCGCGCTTGGTCACCGGGACGTAGACCGTCCGGCGGCCGTCGACCAACGCGTAGCTCGTCACGATGTCCGAGCCGTCGACCACCTCGCCGACATCGCCGAGGAACACGGTCGGATACCGGCCCGTGCGAATCGGCACGTGCTCGAGATCTCCGATGTTCTTCACCACGGAGTTCAACGGCACCATCGGATACTGGCCGCGAATGGGCACGTTGCCCGATGGGCTGATCAGGTTCGCCGCGGTGACGGCCGCCACCACCTCGTCCGGCGACATGTTGTACGCGCGCAGCCGCTCGGGCTTCAGGTTCACCACGATCGTGCGAGCGCTCCCGCCGAACGGCGGCGGCGCGGATACCCCTGGAAGTGTCGCGAACAGCGGGCGCACGCGGTTCAACGCCAGGTCCTGGATCTCGCCCACGGATCGCGTCTCGCTCGAGAAGACGAGATCACCCACCGGCACGCTGCCGGCATCGAACCGCATCACGAACGGCGGGACCGTGCCCGGAGGCATGAAGGCCCGCGCGCGGTTGACGTAGGCGACCGTCTCCGACATCGCCTGCGACATGTCGGTGCGCGGATGGAACTGCAGCTTGATGATCGCGGCACCCTGAATGGACTTGGATTCGACGTGCTCGATGCCGGTGATGTAGAGGAAGTGATACTCGTAGTAGTAGGTGAGGAATCCCTCCATCTGCGCGGGATCCATGCCGCCGTACGGCTGCGCGACGTAGATCGTCGGGATCCCGAGCGTGGGAAAGATGTCGCGCGGCATCTGGGCCAGCGCGATCCCGGCGGCGAAGGCGACGGCCACCGCGCCCACGACGATCGTGAGCGGGCGTCGCAGCGCAAAGCGGACGAGATTCATCGCGTCCCTCGTCGGGATCTGTCCGTCGCAACCCGCTCCAACGCCGCCGGAGCCCGCCCAGCGCGGGCAGCGCGGCGACGCCCGCTCGTGTGGGCCGGTTCGATGCCGAGAACGACCTCCCGATGGAGCTCGCTCACGTCGTCTCGGAGCTGCTCGAGCAGCCGCCGTCCGGCCGCCGTGATGCGGTAGTTCCTGCGAGCGTTCGGACGGTCCGTCGGCGCCGACTGCAGCCAGCCGTTCCGCTCCATCCGCTCGAGGATCGGGTAGAGAGTCCCGGGGCTCAATCGATGCCCGTGCTCCGCCAGCTCCTCGAGCAGCCAGAGGCCGTACACCGGCCGCTGCGTCGCGTGGTGGAGGATGTGGAGCTTCCAGAGGGCGAGCCGGATCTCGCGGTCGACCGGATGGGACATGATCGGTCATCGTATACGGCGATCGTTGACGATTGCAACAATTCCGCGCCCGACCGACTCGAACAGGACACACGAGCACCGGCGGATGCTAGGCGCCCCGCACCTCTACCCACGCCCAGTCGAGCCACGGGAGCAGCGCCTCGATGTCGCTGCGCTCGACGGTGGCGCCGCCCCAGATCCTCAAGCCCGGCGGAGCATCGCGGTAGCTCGCGACGTCGAGGGCCACGCCCTCCTTCTCCAGCAGCGCGACCAGGTTCTTGATCACCTTGGCGCGCGCGCTCTCGTCCTGTCCCTGGAACCACGGGTCGACGACCTGGAGGCAGATCGAGGTGCACGAGCGCGTGGCCGGCACGCGCGCGAGGAAGTCGACCCACGGCGTGCGCTCGACCCAGGCCGCGATCGCCGCGAGGTTGCCCTCCGAGCGCGCGACCAGCGCGTCGACGCCGCCGCAGCGCTCCGCCCAGGCGAGACCGTCGAGCGCGTCCTCGACGCAGAGCATCGACGGCGTGTTGATGGTCGAGCCCTCGAAGAGGTCGGCCAGCAGCTTCCCGTCCTCCTTCATGCGGAAGATCTTCGGCATCGGCCACCTCGGCGTGTAGCTCTGCAGACGCTCGAGC
>Ga0335069_10002121_pt1 | contig 30918 bp, 17 predicted proteins | sample Lox_Sample_11_FD_206714 | JGI IMG/M metagenome (GOLD analysis project Ga0335069, IMG submission 206714) | Soil microbial communities from Loxahatchee National Wildlife Refuge, Florida, United States - Lox_Sample_1.1 | ecosystem: Environmental > Terrestrial > Soil > Wetlands | place: USA...
TGCCGGCGGGAGCGGAGCCGACCTCGGCGGTGCCGGACCGCGAGGGGCGGTTCCTATATGTAGCGAACCGCATCGGCGGCGATATTTCGGTCGTAGACTTGGCCAGCGGCACGGAAGCCAAGCGGCTCGTGGCGGCGCCGGGCGCGAGCTATCTCACGCTTTCGCCCGACGGCAGATCGGTTTATGGCACGCACATCTATCCGAGCCCGCGGAACTTCCGCTCGCCGCCCGAATCGGAAATCACGGTGATCGACGCCGCGCGGCAGGTGGTTGCCAACCGCATCAACCTGCACAACGCGGCGGGCGTTTTTCACTCCGCGGTTTCGGCAGATGGGCGGCTGGGCATGATCGCGCAATTGCGCCCGAAGAACCTTGTCCCTTTGGCGCACGTGGAACACGGCTGGGTGATTGGCAATTCGATTTCACTGTTCGGCGACGACCTCGGCGAGATCGTGCAGATCCCGATCGACGAACTCGACCGCTACTTCACGCCGCCCTTCGCAATTGTCATCGCACCCGATAAGAGTGCCGCCTACGTTTCGACCACCGGCTCGGACAGCGTGACCGTCATCGATATCCCCAGGCTGCTCGAGTTTGTGCGTTCGAAAAATGCGACGGAACGGCGCGCGCTGACCAACGACCTGTCGGCATCGGCGAATTACGTGGCGGCGCGGATTCCGGTGGGTCAGGCTCCCAAGGGTCTGGCCCTTGCTCCCGGCGGGAAGCGGCTGTACGTGGCCAACTACACCGGGGACACGGTCTCGGTTGTCGATACCGCCGCACGAAAGGTGCGCGCCACGCTCTCGCTCGGCGAACCTGCGACGCTGACGCCGGAGCGCCGTGGCGAGCAGCTTTTTTATACCGCCCGCTTCGCTTTCCAGGGTCATTTCGGATGCGCCAACTGCCACATCGAAGCCACGCTGGATGCAATTTCCTGGGACCTGGAGCCGGACGGGTTCGGCAAGGATATCGTGGATAACCGGTTGCTCGAGTGGTTGGATGGCACCGCACCCTACAAATGGAACGGCGGGAACCCGGACCTCTTCACCGAATGCGGGCCGCGAACGGCAGCCTTCTTCTACCGCTCGCAGAGCTACAACACCGAGGAGTTGACCGATCTGGTCAAATTCATCAAATCCATTCCGCCGCGGCCGAACCGTTTCCGCCTCCCGAACGGGGAACTCACTCCGGCTCAGGAGCGCGGCAAGGTCATTTTCGAACGCACGCGCAAGAAAGATGGCACTCCTATACCGGAGTTCCGGCAGTGCCCGGTATGCCATGCCGGACCGCACTACACCAATAACGAGCAGGTCGATGTAGGCACCGGCAAGCCGACGGACCGCTCGCCAGTCTTCGATGTGCCACAGTTGACGAACATCGCTCTTTCCGCGCCCTACCTGCACGACGGTTCGGCGCGAACGCTCGAAGAGATCTGGACGATCTTCAACCCCAAAGACCAGCACGGTGTCACGAACGATCTCCAGAAGGATGAGCTGAACGACCTCATCGAGTTTTTGAAAACGCTATGAAGAAAATATGCGTGCTTGCGTTGTTCGCGGCGTGCGCTCCCGCAGCCCCGCCGGAGATGCCGCGTTTCCGGTGGGAGAGCTTCACCACGGCCAACGGACTGCCCGACGATCACGTGTTTAACGTAGCCGTCGACGGGGACCGCGTATGGGCAGCAACGGAGAACGGTCTCGGGCTGTACCAGGGCGGCAAATGGAAGATCTACCGTCCCGAGGACGGACTGGTCCATCGCGCCGTTCTTTTCGTGGCGCCGGACAAGCGCACCGGCGACGTCTGGATCGCCACCATGGGAGGGCTGAGCCGGCTGTCGGGGGGCCGCTTCGACAACTTCACGCAGCTCAACAGCGGGTTGCCAAACGACGTTGTCTACGGCGTGGCGGTGGAGGGAGACAACGTGTGGGTGGCCACCGCTGCGGGCGGCGGCCGCTTGAATACGCGCACCGGGCAATGGGCGCTGTTCAACGAGCGCAATACGCCGATGTACGAAATCTGGACTTACGCCGTGAGCGCCACGCCAAGCAAGGTTTACTACGCCGTGTGGGGCGGGGGCGTTCTCGAATACGACGTGAAGACCGAGCGATGGAAGGACTACAACGATCCCGATGGCGAGACCGAGATGGTGCTCTATAAGGATCAGGGCCTGATTCACGAGATCACCACTTCGGTGAGCTATGCGGAGAAGGACAAGATTCTCTGGGTGGCCACCTATTTCGGCGCCAGCCGTTACGACGGGCGCAACTGGAAAAACTTCCTCGACAAGGACAGCGGCCTGCCGAGCAATTTCCTCAACCAAGTGAAAGGCCTCGATGGACGGCGGGCGTGGTTCTCGACCGACAAGGGCCTGGCCTTCCTGGACGGCGACAACTGGGCCGTCTACCGGCCGGCCCTGGACACACATAGACCGGAAATGCTGATTCGCGATGCCGCGGGAAACACCACCCCGGTGGCTGTGGAAACGGCGCCCGCGCACAATTACATCCTCGGCGTGGATTTTCAAGGCGACGATATTTGGGTCGCTACGGCCAAGGGATTGAGTCATGGAATTCGAGTCAAATAAGGTTTTATCGATGACGATCGAGGAGGCGCTGGCCACGAAAGCGATCAGCGCCCCGGAAGCGCTCAACGAGGCATTCCGTTACGCACGTCCCAGTTCCTTTTCCCGCGGGCTGCGGGTGGATCTGAACGGTCTCGCCATCCTCTTTATATCGGGCACGGCCAGCATCGGCCCCAATGGCGAGACGCTGCACGTGGGGGACTTTCGCGCGCAGACGCGGCGCACCTACGCAAATATCACGGCCCTTCTCGCAGCCGAAGGCGCGACCTGGAAGGATGTGGTGCGGACCACGTGCTACCTGCGCGACATCGAGCGGGACTACACCGCATTCAACGACGAGCGGACCGCGTTCTACCGCGAGCAGGGCCTTGATCCGCTGCCGGCCTCCACGGGAATTCAGGCCATCCTGTGCCGCCCGGAGCTGCTGGTGGAAATCGAGGCCATCGCTTTGTTCCGCACCGGCAAGAAGGAGTGACAAACATGGTGCGTCCTCTATTTCTGCTCCTGTTTCTCTCCGCGATCACGGTTCAGGCGCAGCCTCCCGCGGTCTGTTCGTGCGGCGCCAACCCGTCAGGACCGCCTCACAATCGCGAGTTGCATCCGTACGCAAAGGCTCCCGAGGACATGCGTCCGTACTCCAGCTTCGCGGCGCCGTATTACGAGAATTACGGCAAGCTCGTGGAATACAACGGCGCGGCGCGCGACGCGGCCACCGTCAAGCCCGAACAGATCGACGAGGTGCGCATCGGCTTTCTGGGTCCGATCGAAGACCATCCCAACCAGAATCTCGGGCTGGCGATGCTGCACGGCGCGCAGCTTGCCATCGACGAAGCCAATGCGGCTCGCGGGTACGGAGGCAAACCGTTCAAGCTAATGGTCCACAACGATCAGGCGGTGTGGGGCGCGTCGAGCAACGAGATCGTCAAGATGGCCTACGACGAAAAGGTCTGGGCCATGCTGGGATCCATCAGCGCCGATTCCACTCACATCGCGCTGCGGGTCACGCTGAAGGCGGAAGTGCCGATCGTCAATAGCGCGTCCACCGATCCCACCATCCCGGAAACGATTATTCCCTGGTACTTCACAACGATTCAGGACGACCGCGTGCAGAGTTATACGCTGGCGCGCCGGATCTACACGGACCTCGGCTTGCAGCGCGTGGCGCTATTGCGCGCGAACGACCGGTACGGGCGTTTCGGCGTGCTCAAGTTCAAAGATGCTTCGCGCCGGCTCGGCCATCCGGTGGTGATCGAGCAGAAGTACATGCTCGGCGACGCGGATTTCCGGCGCGCCTTGCGCATCATCGGCGAATCCGGAGCGGATGCGGTCGTGATCTGGGGCGACGCCGCGCCTGCCGGCGGGATCCTCAAACAGATGCGGGAAATGGGAATGAAGCAGCGGGTCTTCGGCTCGTTCCGCGTTCTCGGCGACGACATGTTGCGTATCGCGGGCAGCGCGGCGGAAGGCCTGGAAATCGTGTACCCGTTCGATCCGACCCGCGACGACCCGGTCTGGGTCGCATTCCAGCACCGATACCAGGCGCACTATGGCGCGCCTCCGGAGGCCTTCGCGTCACTGGCGTACGACACCATGAGCATCCTGCTGCGAGCCATCTGCGAAGCAGGTTTGAACCGAGGCCGCATCCGCGACGCGCTGACCGGCCTCGAGCACTACAAGGGCGTCACCGGCGAAATGACCTTCGATCCGAACTGCAAGAACATCGTTCCCATGTACCTGGCAACCGTTCGCAGCAGCAAATACGAATTCCGGCGATATCCTATGGATGCGCCGTACGCGAAGGTCGGCGAAGCTTATTACAATGGGCCGCCGGTCGCCGATCTTCCGCCGGGACCAGTTCGGATCGGCATCTTCGGACCGAATGCCGATCGAGAAGTTGAGACCGTTTCCAAACTCCTGGTCCCGTATGCAGGACGATACGCGCTGACGGCCGTGCCGTCCGATGTTCCCTGGGGGCGGGCGTCCACCGGACTGGTCAAGCTGATCTACGACGATCGCGCCCTGGTCCTGATCGCCCTGGATCGGAACTCGAGCCACCTGGCCGAGCAACTGGCGGCGAAGGCTTTCGTGCCGGTAGTGGCGATTTCCGCCGATCGAAGCCTGACGTCGGTGAACATTCCGTGGCTCTTCCGCATGCCGCCGGAGACGGGGTTGGCGGACGCGCTGCGAATGGTGATCGGCGCTGCGGAGAGGTCTGGCGGCAACCGTCAACAGCTGCGGTCGATTCTCGCTTCTACCTATTGGAGTGCGCTGCCACCAACGGCGAGATAAAACGGACCGCGGGGCGTGTGTTGTATTCCGCGCGGTAGGCGCGATGAGCTTCGTCATCCGGGTAGCGCTCCGTCGCGCGGTACGGATACGCGCTCATAGCGTGGAACGGCAGCGGCTCGACGGTCTGCGAATAGGCCGTGTTGGCATCGGAGTCTTTGGCCCAACCGTCGATCAGCAGCAGAAAATCGCGCCGCCAACCTTGCGGCAAAGGCGGCAAGCCGGTCGCCGGGAAGCGCAACTGCAGCTCGTCTCCGGAACCCATGATGACGAAACGGTCGTCCGGGGCGAGCACGAGATCCCGAACGTCGCCATATCGCGTGTAGAGGCCGGGGATCTGGTTCCACATCGCGTGGCTCGTCCAGTTGGCATACTCGAAGGCTTCCGGCTGTTCCCTGCGTTGGTCGATGACGGTTTTCGAAAAGCCTCGCAGGCGTAGTTGCGCGGACTGAGCGTCCATGCGCGTCAGGTGGACCGGCGGCGCAGATGCATCGTCGCTCAGGAAGATCTCGTCCCAGTACACGCACAGGTTGGTCACGATGCGGATTTCGCGCGAGGACGAAAGGAACTTGCCGCTGAGATCCACGGCGATGGTTTTCGGTTTGCCCGAGGGAATGCCCATGTCTTGCAGGACGGTCCGCCATTGGCCGGCGCCGTCTCTGACCTGCAGGTACGGAAACACGAGCCCGCCGTTGGGCCGCTGCGAGGCATTCAGGAAGGTACTGCCGTCCGCCCAATCGACCCACCCGTGAAGCATCAGCACGGCGGAGTTGCGCGGCGCGGCCTGGACTCCGAAATCCAGCGTGAGCGTGTGCATCTCGGCCGTGCCGCTGTGATCGTGCGTGAATCCGGACGCGTAGACCGCATCCTGGCGGAGAATGCTCTGCAGAACGTCGCGCCCGTGGCCGTCGTGCGCCGCGACCGGGTGAATGCGCCGCCGGCATCCGAACAGGCGGAACTCTGGAAACGGCGGGGACTTGAATTTCTCGTTGGTGAAGATCTCGATTTCGCCGGGATGGTCCAGCGCGATGAGCTGTGCCTGGTCGAGATAGGTGACTTCGTGCAGTTCCTCGCTGACGCGGACCTCATACCGGCCTTGCACCTCGGCCAAAGACTCACCCGGAATGGAAACGTATTCGTCGTGGTCAACTGGAAAATAGTCGCCGTCGCTGGAACTCGCGCCGAGGGGGGCGACCCCGAGGACGTCTGTGATGAACCGAAAGGCCCGGCCATCCCACGTGAAAACCATCGGGCAGGATCCGGCAAGGCGAGGCGCCTCTTTGACCGGCAATGTGTGGCCCGCGCCTACATCGAGCTGATTCTGAATCATGCCGTTAGGCCAGGTGATCCGCACGACCTCGGCCTGCCTGCGGCCTCCCATGCCGAAGAGCAGCGGCACGCCATCATAAGCCGCTTTTTGGTAATGGTCGCCGGCCTTGATTTCCACCTCCGCGCCGGCGGCGGTCTTGAGGTTCTTGATTCCCGCCAGCGCCACGCGCAGCCAGGTGTTCCTAGACGCTGTGCGGTTCAACAGCACATGAACGCCGCCGTCCGGCGACACCCCCGCGATGTCGGTCCGCCCGTCGCCATCGAAATCCGCCCGGGCAACAACGGAGAAGCTCGCGTATTCCGTGGGCCGAACCGGCTTACCGAGACGTGCCAGACCCTGGTTGCGGAGCACGCCGTTAGCCGCGACAAGATCGAACAATCCCCGGTTCTCCAGGTCGGCGAACGTGTATGTGCCGTTCGCGGGCGTCGTCATTGCCTGGAATCTCCCCTGACGGTTCAAGGCGAGCGCAACGCCGGCGGACGTAGAGAACGCGAGGTCAACCCAACTATCGTTGTCGATATCGATGGCGTGCAGCCGCGTGGAATTCGCCGGCAGCGCTTCGATCGTCTCCGCCTTGAAATTGCCGCGCAACTGATCGCGGTACAGGATTCCCTTCCGGTAGGCGTAAGAGAACGCGAGGTCGATGCCCCTCGCACCCGGAAAGCTGCGAAAGGCAACGGCATCCAGGACGCTGGCCCACCCGAACGGAAAGTGCGAAGTGAAGTCTTCGAAGGAGCCGTCGCCCTGGTTGCGCAGCAACACGGAATTGTCGCCGAGCAGAAACAGGTCGAGATCGTAATCGTGGTCGAAATCGAGCCACACGGCTTTGCGAAACCGGCCAGACGGCAGTTTGATGCCGGAATCCACGAAGGCGCCCTTCATGTTCCGCAGAATGTGAGCGCCATCGGTGGTGATCACGCAGAGGTCCACCAGACCGTCGTTGTCATAATCTCCGGCGGCGACGCCCATCACGTCCTTGACCCCGAGATCCACGGGCCTGCCTGCGGGCCCGAGATAAAGAATCATGCCGCTCCGCGACCACGCCAGCAGGTCGGGATTGCCGTCTCCGTCGGCATCGAGCACCAGCAGCCCGGCTGTTACGGGATCGAGCGAGCCTGCGAGCTTACGATCCTCGAATCGAAGCGGAACTGCGGGCGCCGTATCCCGCGCGGCGGGCGGAGCCACAACCGGATCGTACAACTCGGCGTAGACGCACCATTCAACATCCTCTTCCTGGGCTCCGGAACTCTGCTGCCGCTCTTTGACCGCCTGAAAGTCGGCGAGGGCGGCATCAGCTTCGGCGTCGAGGCCGTGCAGGTTGAAATAGGAATAGATCTGGAATCGCGGCGCGACGAAGCCGGGATCCAGGCTCGCCGCCAGCCGGAACTGTTGGAGGGCATCGGCCCAGCGGTCCTCGAGACCGTAGAGCAGGCCGAGATTGTGGTGTGAGACGGGCTCATTCGGGACGAGCGCCACCATGCGTTGGAACTGGCGAATTGCGTCCGCGTTCCGCCTCAGGCGTTTGTACGCGACGCCAAGGTTGAACCATGTATGTGGTACCGCGGGATCCTGCCTCTGTGCCTTTTCGAGCTCGGAAACCGCAGCCTTCAGATCTCCCGCGCGCAGCAGCGCGAGACCGTAGTTCAAGCGGTCGCGGAACGAGTTGGGGGCGAGATCGAGCGCCTTCTTCAGCTCGGCGGGAGCTTCGCCGATGCTGCCGGGCGTCTCAAATAGCGCCTTCCCAATATGGCGGTGCCGCCAGAGTTCCGCTTGGGCCGTTTGTCCCGCGCCGGAGGGCAGGTAAACGAAGAGAGCCAAAACAGAACCGGTGAACAGCGCCAGCCAGGCCCATTTCGGCATAGACTCATTGGAACACGCCGCGGCTACCGTAGTTTCTACGTTCCCAGTGAGCCGCTAGGGGTCCCGTAGGATGCGCTTCCATTCCACCTTCGGCTTTTGAAAATTGATAAGCAGCGCAACTCGAAGCCCGGACGCCTTAAGATAATTGATGCATTGGGCGAGGTGCTCATTCGCAAAGCGGTCCACGCACTTCAATTCGACGATGACCTTCTCCTCCACAACCAGATCTGCCACATACTCCCCAACGTACTGCCCTTTGTAGCAGACCGGAAACGACACATGGGGCTTGGCGCTCAGGCCGCGCAACCCAAGCTCCCGAATCATAGCCCGCTCATAGACCTTCTCCAGAAACCCGGCGCCGAGGACATTAGCGACCTCGAAGGCGGAGCCGATAACCGCCTCAGTGCAGTTCTCTTCCAATCCGTGTGCATCCGTGTCCATCCGTGGCCTCTTCAATGTAGTTCCACGACACGAGCGAGAATCTCACGCCAGGCACACAGAATTTTGGCCACGGATGCACACGAATGCACACGGATCTTCTGGCGTCCAGAAAATTCCCGGATAATCAGCTACCAAACCTGGACCGCCAGGACCTGCGGATGCCCTCCCGTGCGGTTCACCACCGGCACCCGCAAGACAAACTGGAGGTTCTTGCGCTGCCATCCGCCGGGCAGTTTCGCTGCTGCTTCGGCGAAGTACTCGGGCCTGGTGAGAAACTCGCCTGCGACCATGGTCCCGTAATGCGTGATCCCGGCGGCCACCACTACCGGACGGTCGGTGGTGGTGTCCACCACGCGAGAGACAATCGCATAGTCCGCGCTTACGTCCCAGTATGGCCACGCTCCACTGAGCTTCCATTCCCTGCTCTCGGGATGTAGCCGGTCGCGCACGTAATCGGTCGCATGCGCCTGGTCCTTCTCGAAGGTGAATCGCAACTGTCCCCCGGCGTTCTGGGTCCATTGGTTATCGAAGGCGCCAATCAGAATGGCAGGCGTCTCGCGCAGATCCGCAAAAGAGGTGGATCTCTCGCCGCGGATGCGGTATGGCTTACCGTACTTTTCCAACAGGGTGGCAAGGCGTACCAGGCAGAAGACGTCGCCCATGGCAGCATAGCGGTCCGGTAGAATGACCAGGTCTTTCTTGGGGATGACATCCGTCTCCGGATCCGATTCGTTCGGCGCGGTGCGAATACCCTGCAGCGCGTCCTGTGCCTGGGCGGATTTTAGATTGTAGACGATGGGCTGGCCGAGCGATATCAGCAGCGTTCCCGGCGATTTGAGTACGGGCCGCCACAATTGGTCCAAGGCCGTTTCCTTGGCTTGGGGAGAGAACAAGGTGCCGGCTGCCACCAGCACCGCCGCGCCCGCAATACTCAGCCCGATTCGGAACCGCAGGTGGCGTTTGGGGTCGTTTGAAGAGTGCGCGTCGTTGGAGTTGGTATGAAACTCCGCAATATAGGAGCCGGCAAGCAGATCGATGCGCGGCTCGGACTCGTGCCCGGCCTCCTGATAGTATTGCGCGAGCTTCTTGCGGATCTCACCGGCGGTAGCGCGCACCACCGGGTCCTGAGAGGTGTCGTAATCCGGCGGCCGCTCGAAGACGTCGATGCCCAGCGTCCGCTCTTTCAATTGCGCGGTGTCGCCCGCCACGGTTTGTTCGACGATATGGCGGAACAGGATCTGGCACCGGCGACTACCGCGAAACTGCGGGCTGCCCAGGATCCGTTCCAATTGTGCGCGAATGAGCGCCGCTTTGTCAGGCGGCAATTCCTGCGGCGAGGCTCGCTCATCGGACTTCCGAGGCATAGAGCGGTCTGCTACGCGTCATGCTAGCACTAAAAACGGACGTAAGATACCTCTTTTCCGCGGGGCAGCCCGACAACCGATAACCCGTTCAAATCAAAGGAGCCGAAAAGGTAACATCCCGTAATGTTCTAACCGCCGGTAAAGCAGGTCGATAGTCTGACATCGTACGTGTGCCCGGGCGCCGGCGACCCGTCGGTCGGCGGCCGGTTTGTGCTCGAGGTGAATTCATGCGTCTCGACCGGATTGACATCGCGATCATTCTGGCTTACCTGGCGACTTCCGTTTTGGTTGGCTACTGGGTCTCCCACCGTGCATCCCGCGACATGAAAGCCTATTTTCTCGGCAGCAACACGATGCCGTGGTACGTGCTCGGCGTGTCCAACGCATCCGGCATGTTCGATATCGCCGGCACCATGTGGCTCGTCTACCTGATGTTCGTCTACGGTCTGAAAAGCGTCTGGATCCCCTGGCTCTGGCCGGTGTTCAACCAGATCTTCCTGATGGTCTACCTTTCCGCCTGGCTGCGGCGCTCCAATGTGATGAGCGGCGCTGAATGGATCACGACGCGTTTCGGCTCGGGGAAGGGCGCGCGGCTTTCGCACCTGATCGTCGTCGTCTATGCCTTGGTCAGCGTGATCGGTTTCCTGACCTATGCTTTCAAAGGAATCGGCAAGTTTGCAACCAATTTTCTGCCGTGGCAGCTCAGCGCCAACCAATATGCGCTGATCCTCATGGGAATCACTACGTTCTACGTCGTCAAGGGCGGCATGTTCAGTGTCGTCGTCACCGAAGTGATCCAGTTTTGCATTCTGTCGGTTGCATCCATCGCCATCGGGCTAATCGCCATCGCGAGGGTCTCTCCCGAGATGCTGCATCGGGTGGTCCCCGCCGGTTGGGACAACCTGTTCTTCGGGTGGACGCTCAACCTCAGATGGAGCGGGCTGATCGACTCGGTGAATTCCCGGATCGCCCAGGACGGGTATTCTCTTTTCGGAATCTTCTTCATGATGATGCTGTTCAAGGGCATCCTGATCAGCATGGCCGGGCCCGCGCCCAACTACGACATGCAGCGCGTCCTCTCGACGAAGACTCCCCGGGAAGCGTCTCTGATGAGCGCCTGGGTGAACGTGGTCCTGATCTTCCCGCGCTACTTCCTGATCACGGGCCTGACGATTCTCGCCCTGGTGTTCTACAACGACCAGATTCGGGCGATGGGTAACGACATCGATTTCGAAATGGTCCTTCCCTACGCTCTCGGAAGGTTCGTTCCGGTCGGCCTGCTGGGGTTGGTCATGGCGGGACTGCTGGCGGCGTTCATGTCCAATTTCGCAGCCACCGTCAATGCCGCTCCGCCATACATTGTCAACGACATCTATAAGCGCTTCATCAATCCGGACGCGAGCCCCCGGACGTACGTGCGCCTCAGCTATCTGAGCTCGTTCGCTGTGGTGGTTGCGGGAATCAGTTTCGGGTGGTTTGTCGGATCGATCAATTCGGTGATTCAGTGGATCGTTTCGGCGCTGTGGGGCGGATATACAGCCTCGAACGTTCTCAAGTGGTATTGGTGGCGGTTCAACGGCTACGGCTACTTCTGGGGAATGATCTCGGGCATCGGGGCATCGTTGATATTGCCGGTCGCGCTGCCGCACACGTCGCCGCTGAACGCATTTCCCCTGCTGCTGGCAATTTCGGTGGCGGGGTGCCTGGCGGGCACCCTGCTTACGCCGCCGGAAGACGACGAAGTATTAAAGAGCTTCTATAAGCGAGTGCGGCCGTGGGGCTTCTGGGGGCCGGTCCTCCGCCACATCCGGAAAGAGGATCCCTCCTTCCGCCCCAATCCGGATTTCCGCCGCGACATGCTCAACATCGTGGTTGGAGTTTGCTGGCAGACCAGCCTGGTGGCGTTGCCGGTTTATGTCGTCATCCGCAGTAGCCGGGCGGCGCTGGTGTCTCTGGCCGTGGTTGCAGTGACGTCGGCCATTCTGAAGTTCACCTGGTACGACCATCTGCGCGAGGGCGAGCCGATAACAGAAGTCGCGGAGTTGCGGGAACCGGCTCCGTCACTCACCGGGCACGCGTAAAGGATCCAGATATGCGATACGGATACTTCGACGACGACAACCGCGAGTACGTGATCACCCGCCCCGACACACCTCTTCCGTGGATCAACTATCTCGGTTGCCAGGCGTTCTTCGGGATCATCTCCAATACGGCGGGCGGCTACTCGTTCTATCGCGACGCACGCCTCCGCCGCGTGACGCGCTACCGATACAATAATGTGCCGTTCGACCTGGGCGGCCGCTACATCTATGTGCGCGACGACGAATCCGGCGATTACTGGTCGCCATCCTGGCAGCCGGCCTGCCGCGACCTGGAAGACTACCAGTGCCGCCACGGCATGGGCTACAGCATGATCGGCGGAGGCTATCAGGGCATCGAGGCGCGAACACGCTACTTTGTTCCGCTGGACGAAAATCTGGAAGTCTGGCAGTGTTCCATCGCGAACCGGCGCAGCGTGCCGGCCGCACTCTCCATCTTCTCTTCGGTCGAGTTCTGCCTGTGGGACGCCCAGGACGATGCCGCCAATTTCCAGCGGAATTTCAGCACCGGCGAGGTGGAAGTCGAAGACAAGGTCATTTATCACAAGACCGAGTACCGCGAACGCCGCAATCACTTCGCTTACTTCGCGTGCTCCGCCGCAGTCGCGGGGTTCGACACACAACGGGAGGCCTTTCTCGGAGCATATCGCGGGTGGGACCGGCCGCTGGCCGTGGAGCGGGGCGCCGCTTCCAATTCCATAGCGCACGGCTGGGCCCCCGTGGGCTCGCACCATGTCAAACTGAACCTGCAGCCCGGCGAGATGCAGCAGATCATTTTCCTGCTGGGCTATTTCGAGAACCCCGTCGAGCGGAAGTTCGATCCGCCGGGCTCACAGACCATCTACAAAGGCGGCGTCCGCCGGGTCATTGCCAAATATCTCGACGCCGCGAACTCGGAGAAAGCTTTCCAGTCGCTGCGCGCGCATTGGTGCGACCTGCTGGGCGTCTGCCAGGTGGACACGCCGGACGTGCACACCAACCGCATGGTCAATATCTGGAACCCCTGCCAGTGCATGGCCACGTTCAACGTTTCGCGATCGGCGTCGTTCTACGAGTCCGGCATCGGACGCGGCCTCGGCTTCCGCGATTCCAGCCAGGACCTGCTCGGCTTCGTCCACATGGTCCCGGGGCGCGCCCGCGAACGCATCCTGGATCTCGCCGCGACGCAACTCCCTACCGGGGGCGCCTACCACCAGTACCAACCGTTGACCAAGCGGGGCAACAACGATATCGGCGGCAACTTCAACGACGATCCGCTGTGGCTGATTGTCGGAACGGGCGCGTATCTCAAAGAGACCGGCGACTGGAGCATCCTGGACGACCCGGTTCCCTACGACAACCAGCCCGGCAGTGAGCAGCCTCTTTACGAGCACCTGGAGCGCAGCTTCCGCTACACGCTTTCCCGGCTGGGAGCGCACGCTCTTCCGTTGATCGGCCGCGCGGACTGGAACGACTGCCTGAACCTGAACTGCTTCTCCGATACTCCGGGCGAGTCTTTCCAAACAACGACCAACAAAGAAGGCAAGGTGGCGGAGTCCGTGTTCATCGCAGCGCTCTTCGTGCTGGCCGGGCGCGAACTGGCGGCGATCGCGACGAATCGCGGTCTCGCGCAGCAGGCCGCAGTCTGCCTGGATGAAGTCGAGCGCATGGAGCAGGCCATCGGTGAGCATGGCTGGGACGGCAACTGGTTCCTGCGCGCATACGACGATGCCGGGCGCAAGGTCGGCTCCGCAGAGTGCGAAGAGGGGAAAATCTTCATCGAACCGCAGGGTTTCGCGGTGCTGGCCGGGATCGGGATCGAGGATGGCAGGGCGCGAACGGCTCTCGATTCCGTGCGCGAACTGCTGGCCACGGAGCACGGCATCCTGCTGCTTCAGCCGGCATATTCCCGCTACTACCTGAACCTCGGCGAAATCTCTTCCTACCCGCCCGGCTACAAAGAAAACGCCGCGGTTTTCTGCCATAACAATCCCTGGGTGATGATCGCCGAAGCGCGGTTGGGCCATGGCGATCGCGCTCACGATTACTATCTGCGCATCAATCCTTCCGCGCGCGAGAACATCGGCGAGATCCATCGCTGCGAGCCGTATGTTTATTCGCAGATGATCGCGGGCCGCGACGCCCCAACCCACGGCGAAGCCAAGAACTCCTGGCTGACCGGAACCGCGGCATGGAACTATTACGCGATTTCTCAGTGGATTCTGGGGATCCGGCCGGCATACGACGGCCTGGAGATCGCTCCAGTGATTCCCGCAAGCTGGCCGGGCTTCCGGGCGACGCGCAAGTTCAGAGGCGCGACGTACCACATCACGGTGCGCCGCACCGGTCCCGGGAACCACGTCTCGCTCAAGGTGGATGGAACGGACATCGCGGGCACCACGCTGCCGCTTCCGCGCATTCCAGGAGCGAACATGGTCGTGGAGGCAGCTATCGGGTAATCGGATACAATTGGGACGGTATGCTTCGAGCGGCGTGTCTGTTCCTGTGCGCCAGTTTTCTGCGAGCCGAAGAGCCGGTGAAGTTGGTCTTTGACCGGGCGGCAAAAGCGCTCGCCGCCGAGGACTACCAGGCTGCGGAGCGCGGATTCCAGTCCGTTCTGCGCCAGGAACCGCAAAACGTCGCCGCCCTCAGCAATCTCGGCGTGATCTATTCGCGCACCAGCCGCGCCGACGAAGCCATCTCCATATATCAGAGGGCCCTTAAGTTGAGCCCCGATGACAAGGCGATCCTCCTCAACCTCGGGATCGTATATCTCCGGCAGCAGGATTATTCCCGGGCCCTCCCGCTGTTCGAACGGGTGACGGCGCTCGATCCCGCAAATCTACAGGCACGCCAGCTAACGGCAGTCTGCCGCGCCTATGCCGGCCAGTTGGCGCCGGCAATTCGGGATCTGGAAGCGCTGCGCGCCGCCGCTCCGCGTGACGAGAACATTCTCTTCCTGCTGGGATTCGTGTATCTGAAGAGCCGGGAACCAGACAAGGCAAAGGCGGTCTTCCAACAGATGTTCGAGGCCGCCGGACCGGTTCGCGCGGAATTTCTCCTCGGAAAGGCTTACTATGAGTCCACGCAATTTGCCGAAGCGGAGCAGCGCTTTCTGGAAGTGATCCGGCTCGATCCGGATTTCCCCGGAGTTCATCTCGAATTGGGGAAAGTCTACATCAGCCTCCGCCGGACCGACGACGCAATCCACGAATTCCAACTTGTCTTGAAACACACGCCCGACGACCCCGACGCGCACTACTTCTTGGGGGGCGTACTCGTCCAGGCGGGCCGCTTCGCCGAAGGTGTGCCTCACCTGACGCGGGCCAAAACTGCCAAACCCGACTTCTGGGCGCCGTACTTCTATCTTGGCAAGGCCAAACTTCGGATGGATCAACCAGCCGAAGCCGTCCCATTGCTCCAGAAAGCAGCGAAACTGAATCGCGACGACGCGTCCGTATACAACCTGCTGGCGCAAGCCCTGGAGTCGTGCGGTAGAGCATCGGAAGCGCGCGAGGCGCTCCGGCGGGTAGACGAACTGAGAACCGCTGCCATGCAGGCCGATAGCGCGGACAGCAAGCTGGCGGGAGCCCACTGATCGTGAGGCCGCAGGCACTGGGCACATTCGCATTTCAGTATTAAAAGTTCTCTTGATCCATATTTTCATAGATGCGGGGAATGCCGGACAAAACCTCGCGCGAAACCGGTTTTCCCCGGCTGTAACCTACCTCGGGCCACCGGTTTCCTAATGTTCCAATTGGCCATTGATTCTAAGTCATTTATTGCATTCGAAGACCGTAAGATACGGTAACGTACTTGTCGCGGCTTGTTTTTCGGAATACACAAACAAGCGAACAGGAGTTGCTTGTTGAGGAGCCCGCGACCCGTGTAGCTCGGGGCGAGAGGCACTCGCGGCTCAGCAATAGGGGCACCTTTCACAGGAGAGAAATTCAATATGAAAGGAAGACGCAATTGGAGGTACACGGAGAGCGCCATACAGGCGCTTCTGCTTGTTCTGCTGGCGCCGGCCCTCATGGCGCAATCCCAGAACATCAGCGGGACCGTGGTGGACGCTACCGGCGGTGTGGTGCCGGCGGCAACGATCAGGATCGAAGACGTTGCCAAGGGAGGACTCGCGCGGCAAACAACCACGGATGACTTGGGCCGGTTCCAGGCCATCAATATCGAGCCGGGCAGGTACCAGATCACAGTCGAGAAAACCGGATTCAAAAAGGCTCAAATTCCTATCACGTTGGACGTCAACACGAAGATGGATGTTGGCCTGATCCATCTGACGGTCGGCGACATGGCGGAAGTTGTTTCGGTGGAAGCCGATGCCACTCCGCTGATCACCACCAATACGATGGAGAAAGCCTTCATCGTGGACCGGACGCAGATGGCCGAACTGCCGATGAACGGCCGCAACTTTACGTCCCTGATGAATACCATCCCCGGAATGACCAGCTCCGCCCAGAACGATTTTAATGTCAACTTCAATGACGTTTCCCAGTTCCATTCCTTGGGCGGACGGGGCTCCCAGAATAACTTCTATCTCGATGGGTCGCCGAATATCGACGTGGGCGACAATCAGTCGCAGTACACGCAGGCCAGTATCGACACCATCGCGGAATTCCGCGTGCTTCAGAGCAGTTTCAATGCCGAATACGGCCGCAACGCGGGCATGGTGATCGCGGTGCAGACCAAATCGGGCGCCACCAAGTTCCACGGCACGGCCTACGAATATTTCCGCAACAACTGGCTCGACGCCAAATGTGTGCTGTGCAATACGCTGCAGCCGCAACTGCGTTACAACCAGTTCGGCGGCAATTTCAGCGGCCCGGTGTACATCCCCAAAATTTCGCCTTGGAACAACAAGAAGGTCTTCTTCTTTTACAACCGGGAGATGACGCGCCGTACCAACCCGTCGAGCTCCTACGCGGACGTCCCCAGCCCCACCATCCTGAGCGGCAACTTCACGCCGTGGCTGCTCTCGACAAACATGCAGTACGCGCCGCAGTTTAAGAACGGCACGGTTTTCGAGCCGGGAACCCTGGTCCGCGACGGCGCCGGTAATATCACTAACGGCGTGCCATTCCCGAACAACACGGTCCCGCAATCGATGTGGCAGCCGCTCAGCGCAAACCTGCTGAAGATCTACACCGGGATCCCTGGCTATACCAGCCTCCCCGCCGCGCCGAACCCCGGCTACGTGCGTTACTTCTTCAACAACCCAGACAAGCTGGAGAAGAACCAGGACCTGCTGCGCATCGACTACGCCATCAGCAGCAAAATGAGCGCCTTCTTCCGTTGGGTGAACGACTACCAGAAAGAGACGATCCAGACCGGAATCTGGACCGGCGAGCCCTTCCCCATCCAGCCGCAGGCGCGGCCGAAGCCGGGCAGTTCCTGGTCCTGGAACCTGGTGACCACGTTCACGCCCACTCTCGCTTCGGAAACCATTCTGTCCTATAATCACCAGACTCAGTCGCTTTCCGTGGTGGGCAACAATCCTTTGAATCGCGACGCGTTGGGCGCGAACTGGACACAGCTCTACCCGGCGACCAACATCACGAACTCGGTTCAGGACGTCAATACCGGAGCCGGAGTGAACTTCTCGTTGGGCAACCCGGGATGGCACAACACCGGCAAGGACTACGCTCTAACCGAGAATCTGTCGTACATCAAGGGATCGCACACCTTGAAGTTCGGCATGTACTACAACCGCGACTTCAAGACACAAACCGGCAACTGGGGATTGGAGGGAAGCATCAATTTCGGTTCCTCCTCTTCCATGCCGAATGACACCGGAAACGGGCTGGCCAACCTGATGCTCGGCAACTTCAACAACTTCACTCAGGCCAGCGGTCACGTCTATCCGTGGTTCCGCTTCTGGCAACTGGACTTTTATGCCCAGGATAGCTGGAAAGTAAGCAAGCGGCTAACGGTCGAATTCGGCGTCCGGGTACCCCACCTGACCCCAACCTACACGGTGACCAGGGGCGGGACTCCGGGCGGCGAAGGCACGTGGACCCTATATACAGTGGACACCAGCAAGTATGACGCCTCCAAGAAACCGACAATCAATTTGTCCAACGGATACCTGGTCGGCGCGCCAATGACCGTGCTGTCTCCATTGGGGTTGGTCTGCGATCCCTGCTCCGGCACACCGGCCGGATTCTCGCCGTCGAAGACATTCGTCGAGCCGCGAGTCGGCTTCGCGTATGACTTAACCGGCGATGGCAAGACGGCCATTCGCGGCGGCTTCGGGATGTTCAATGAGCGGCTCCGCCAGAACAACTTCAACTTCGGAGCCGGAGCGCAGTGGCCCAATCTCATCTCGGGCAGCGTGTACAACGGCAACGTTACTTCGATCAACACCAGCTCCGTGGGGAATCCGAACGCGCCTATCCAACCGCCTGGAATGACCGTTTGGCCCGCCAGCAATGCGATGCCTACCATCTACTCCTGGTACGGGGGTGTGCAGCGGCAGTTGCCCGCGAAGTTCACCCTGGACGTGTCATATTCCGGCAACCACGCCATTCACCTGATGGAGCAGCGGCAGGTCAATGCCCTGCCCGCCGGCTGGCTGCAGAACAACAACCTGCTCCAGTCGGTCAATTACTACTCCAACGCCCTTCTACCCTATCTCGGGTGGGGTAATCTGACCTCGGTAGAGACGACCGGCTATTCGCGTTACGACGCGATGATGCTGCGGCTAAGCCGGCGCTTCTCCAACAACTTCTCGGTCAACTTCAACTACACCCACGCCAACATCAAGGACACGGTCGACAACGACTCGGACGGGATCAACAATCCGTTCAACATTGCCCAGAACTATGCCAACGCCGGTTACGACCAGCCTAATGTCGAGACGCTGGACTTTGTATACATGTTCCCGAAGGTGAAGGGTGCGCTGGACACCCCGGTTGTACGGCAGATCTTCAATGGTTGGGAACTGAGCGGCATGTTCCGCGCGCAATCGGGAATGCCGATCAACGTCACTTCCAACGGCAATCTGTACGGCGTCAACGCGGGTACTCCGTACCCCAACCTCTCCGGCGATGCCTATGCGGGACAGAACAGCTTCCAATGGCTCAATCCGGCAGCTTTCACCCGTCCCGCCGACGGTACCTATGGCAATCTCGGACGAAATGCTCTCCGCCTCCCGGGTGTCCGCAACATCGATATGAGCCTCATGAAAAACTTCAACTTCACCGAGAATACGAGGCTGACATTCCGTTGCGAGGTTTATAACCTCATGAACCACCCGCAAGTCTGGGGCATCAACACCGGATTCAGCGGCGACACACCAGGCGCCGGGATTTCGGCCAGCGACAAGAACTTCGGGCAGGCGAATTCCTATCGCGATGCCCGGACGCTGCAACTTGCGATCCGGTTCGCCTTCTGATTTCCGATTGGCAGAGCGACACTTACCCCGCCGCGCATGCGGCGGGGTTTTTTGTGTGTGCAGGCGCCGCGCCGGATGCTAGGATCGTGCTTTACCGGCGGGCGATTCAGCAACATGACCGCCATCACCAAATTCGCGTGGGCCGCTCTGCCAGCCGCGGCCGTGTGGGTGGCCGCCTTCGGCCAGAACGCCGTCGCCCCCATCCATTTCAGCTACCGGCCCATCGACTTCCGGCTGGATAGCTGTGAAACCCCGCGGCGCCATGCCCCGGAAACCATGGCCGGCGGTGTCGCCGTTTTCGATTTCAATAACGACGGTTACCTGGACATCTTTTTCGTAAACGGGGCCGACATACAGACGCTCAAAAAGACGTCGGCAAAATATTCCAACCGGCTGTTCCAGAACGACGGCAAAGGGAATTTCACGGATGTCACCGAGCACGCAGGCCTGGCCGGCGCGGGTTACGACAACGGGGTCGCCATCGGCGACTACGATAACGACGGCTTCGAAGACATCTTCATCGGCGGCGTTCACGGCAATCGTCTCTACCACAACAATGGGGATGGCACGTTCACCGATGTCACGGAAAAGGCAGGCATCGCCCGGCCGGATGCGCAGTACGGACCCTTGTGGTCGGTGGGCGGCGCTTGGGTGGACGTCAACAACGACGGCCTGCTGGATCTGTTCGTGGTGAACTACCTGGCCTGGGACATCCAAACCGAGCCGGCGTGCGAGGCGGCGCCCGGCCGCCTGGACTACTGCCATCCCAAATTCTATAAGGCCACACCCAACCAGCTGTTCGTGAACAACGGCGACGGGACATTTCGCGACGCGTCGGCCGAATCGGGAATCCGCGCGCACCCGGGGAAAGGGATGGGCGTGGGCATCGCGGATTTCGATCTGGACGGGTGGATGGATCTCTTTGTCGCCAACGACAAGATCTACAATTCGTTTTTTCACAATGCGGGAAGCGGCAAGTTCGAAGAGACTTCGTTCCGCGCCGGGGTCGCGATCTCCAACGATGGACACTTCATCTCGGGAATGGGAGTGGATGCCGGCGACCTGGACAACGACGGCTACCCGGATATCGTCTTCGCGGCCCTGGATTACGAGACCTTTCCCGTGTTCCGCAATCTGGGCAAAGGAAAGTTTGCCGATATCACCGCTGCCAGCAACATGGCGCGGCTGAGCGCAACCATGGCCGGGTATTCGCCCAATATTGCCGATTTCGATAATGACGGCTGCAAGGACGTGTTTGTCTCGCGCGGACACGTGCAGTCGCTCGGTTATTCGGCGCAGGTCCCGCAACCGAATACCGTCTTTCGCAACGCCGGCAGCGCCAGATTCGCGGCACTCACGCAGGAGGCAGGCTTCGGCGCGCAGCCTGCTTCGCGCCACCGCGGTTCGGCCGTTGGCGACTTCAATGGTGACGGCCGCCTCGATCTGGTGGTGACTGCGCTTGCCGCTCCTGCGGAGCTTTGGATCAACGACAGTCCCGGCGCCAATCACTGGCTCGAACTCCGCCTGGAGGGGACAAAGAGCAATCGCGATGCGATCGGCGCACGGATCAAGGTGGTTGCCGGCGGCACAACACAGTACAGTCAAGTGGCCTTCGCTTCCGGGTACGCATCCTCTGGCGCCGGACCGGTCCATTTCGGCTTAGGTTCCGCTGCATCCGCCAGCGTCGTAGAGATCCGCTGGCCGTCCGGCATCGTTCAGGAGCTGAAAGATGTAGCGGCGGACCGGATAGTCAGGATCAAAGAGCCTGCTCGCTGACGTAAACCGTCTTCATCGGTTCCGATCGGCGTCACCGCGTTATGATACGTTTCGAGAGAGGCCGGAGTTGGCGCTGATTCAGTCCGCGTGGATGCTGCTGCCAGTCGCCGCAGGCTTGTTGTGCGCTGAGGATCCGCGAGCTGCCGCGGAAGCGAATACGGGCCTGGAGTTGGCGCGCGCAGGGAAATATGAACAGGCGATCGCGCACTACCGGGCGGCGCTGAAGCTGAATCCGGCAATGCCGGGTTTGGAGCTGAACCTGGGCCTGGCGTATTTCAAACTGAACCGGTTTGCGGAGGCGATCAATGCGTTCGAGCAGGCGGTGAAAGCGGAGCCGGCGAGTTTTCAGGCACGGGTGCTGCTGGGGATGAGCTACTACGAAACGCGCCGGTTTCGAGACGCCGCGGTGCAGCTCAAACGGGCGGCGGTCGAGCAGCCGGACAACACCGAACTGCGGTTCAGGCTGGCGCAAAGCTATATGTGGTCGAAACAGTATGAGGCAGCCAAGGAGGAGTTCCGGTTTTTGCTGACCAAAGACCCGGATTCCGCGCCGGTGCACCTGCTTCTGGGAGAGGTGCTCGATGCCGCCAACCAGCAGGAGCAGGCCACGGCGGAGTTCGAAGCAGCGGTGAAAGCGGGGCCGCATGAGCCGGAGGCTCACTTCGGGCTGGGTTATCTGTATTGGAAGCAGAAACGGTACGAGGAAGCGCGCACGGAAATGGAAGCCGAGCTGGCCGATCAGCCGCAGCACACACAAGCACTGGCTTACCTGGGAGATGCGGAGCTGCATTCGGGGAACGAGGAGCGGGCGGAGGAACACCTGCGCCGGGCGTTAAAGCTGGATGCGAAGCTGCGCCTGGCGCACTTGGACCTGGGGATCGTGCTGGCGGAGCGGAACGCGAACGATGAGGCGGCAAAGCATCTTCAGGAAGCGATTCGGTTGGATCCTTCAAAACCGGATGCGCACTACCGGCTGGGGCGCTTGTGGCTGGCGATGGGGCGCGAGCGCGAAGCGGAAGCGGAGTTTGCGCAAGTGAAGCAACTGGCGAAGCCGGACCAACCCGAAGCGCCTCCGGAGCCATTGATCAACGTGCCGCGAAAGCAGTGACAATAGAGCCCCGCCCGCGTCAGGGGAGCGCGAGCGGGGCCACAGCCCGGGTCGATCAGAAATAGGCCTTCATGCCGAGCTGGAAGACTCTGGGGTCAAATGCGGAAGTGACCTGGCCAAAATTGCTGGCCGTAAAACTGTTGCTCACGTTTTGCCACTGCGTGTGGTTGAACACGTTGAAGCTCTCCACACGGAGTTGGATACTGCTGCCTCGTTTCTCGCTGAGAAGGAAGCTCTTGAAAATCGAGAGGTTGGTGTTGAACCGGCCCGGCCCGGTCACTGCGTCGTAGCCCAAGGTGCCCCATTGTCCGGCGGCCGGCTGCGAGAAGGCCGAGGTGTTGAACCAGGCGTTGATGGTGTGCGGATAACTGACACTGCCGTTCACGTTGGGCCGGTTTTGGCCGATTGGTAAGCCATTGCTGTTCGCGGCTCCGCCCAAGGTGATGTTCAGCGGCAAGCCGGTCATCGCGGTTACGTAACCCGCAAATTGCCAGCCGCCGAGCAACGAGCGGGCTGCCCGGCTGCTGGCGTGCCGGAACGCCGGGATGTCGTAGGTGAAGTTGGCGTTGAATACACTCGACCGGTTGAACCATGCGGGTCCCGTTCCATATGCACGGCTGTAGGGATTGGCAATGTTCTGCAGGTCCCCGCCACTGCCGTTGCCGGAGGAGGAATCGATCGCTTTTGAATACGTGTAGGCGGCCTGGAAGGTGAGATCCGACCGCAGCCGCGAGTTGAGGCTGACCTGCAGCGAGTTGTAATGGCTGTTGGCGTCATTGGCATACAGAGTGATGCCGCCATAGCCCGGATATGGATTCACGTTGTTAAATTGGACGGTGTTGTTGATGAGGGCCGGCAAGACACCAGGCGATGGCAGGTTGAGCAATTCATTTTCGCTCTGGTGCCGGCTCTGCATGCCGACATAGGCGACGGTCAGCACGGTCTTCTGGCCGAGCGCCTGCTGCACGCCCAGGCTGAACTGCATGCTCATCGGCAGCTTGTAATCGGTGTTGTTGAGGCCCTGAATGCTGGCCGGTAAGATCGGTGCTACTAGCGTCTGTCCGGTGAGTAGGCTTGTATTCGGACTCGACAGGGACACGCCGCTGTAGGAGACGCTGTCGCTGAACGGGATGTTGGCCCCGGAGTTGTACATGTCGTTCCCCTGGATACGTTCGTACATGATGCCGAAGCCGCCGCGCAGGATAGTCTTCGCCTTGCCCGTGAGGTCGTAAGCGAAACCCGCGCGCGGGCCGAAAGCCGCCCAGTGGTTGTTCACGAGACCGTTGGAAATGCCGTTCACGCCGGCAATGCCCATCCCGTTCCCGTAGAACTGTACGCCCTTCAGGATGGGATTGGGACTGGTGATTAAGCCGGGGCTGGAAGGGCTGATCGTGCCGTCCGGCAGTAGGATCGCCGCCTTGCTGGGATCGTACAGGTTGGAGTAGAAGTTCGACATGCGGTTCGTGGCTTCATACGTATGCGGAACGCCATCCCACCGCAAGCCCAGGTTCAGGGTGAGGCGGTTGTTCACCCGCCAGTTATCCTGAACATACAGTGCATAGGACTTGTTGTTCCAGTGGCCGAAGTCCTGAACCGCCTGCTCGGTGTACGAGTTCGAAAAGCCCAGCAGAAAATCGGCAAAATCGTTTCCGGTGTACGTGCCGTTAAAGCTATAGGAGCCGTTGGTGTTGCCGAAAAGCTCCTGGATCTTCGTGTACCACATGATACTTCCACCGATTCTGAGCTGGTGGCTGCCCCTGGTCCAGGAGAGGTCGTCGCGCCACTGGTACGAATTGGCAGTGTTGGTCCACGGCCAGGCCTGGGTCTGATACTGCGCGCCGGTAGAGCCGGTAAGGTTGATTTGAGGAATGCGGTTATCGGCGTTTGGCCCGGGGAACAACCGGGGGATGCTCAGGCCGCTCGGCTGCTGGTACAACCCGGTGAGGGCGATATTGAGCCGGTTGCCGTTGTAATTGAACGCCACCTCATTAACCAACGAGGGGTTGATCGTTTGAATGATGTGACCCACGGCGCTATAGGTGGGATTGCCGAACGTGTTGCCGATGGTGGGCACATTGGCGCCGCTCCACATCGGCGTGGTGAAGCCCTGATTGATCTGCTCGGCAATGAGGTGCCCGAAGACCGTGAATTTGTCGGTGAAGTGGTGGTCGATACGGAGGTTTTCGTCCCTCAAGTCAGTCGGGGCGGTGACACCCTTGATAAATTGGGTGCCGCTGGTGGGGGCCGGGAAGATGCCGGCCTTTAGCAGGATTTGCGCGTTCGGGTCGAGCAGGCTGGCCGGAATGGTGTTATTCGGGAACGACTGTCCCGGCGTCAGGCCGGCAGCCGTGAACTTCGCCAGAATCGACGGCGCCACCTGGGTAGCGGAGGGCACATGAATCGTCGGTCCGCCAGCCATATTGCCGCCATACCAACTGGTCAGCGGCACCGTTTGGTTGATGACGCCGCCTCCCTGCACGTACTTCCGCCATTCCATGTTGTAGAAGAAAAACGTCTTGTTCTTGTCCTTGTTGTAGAGCTTGCCGAAGGTGACCGGGCCGCCGACGTTGAAGCCGAATTCGTTGAAGCGGAGTTCGGGCTTCGGTTGTGCGGCGGCGTTGGTGAAGAAGTTACTGGCATCCAGCCAGTCGTTACGGAGGAACTCCCAAGCCGCGGCATGGATCTGTTGCGTGCCGGACTTTAGGACTAATGTCACGGTTCCCGACGAAGAGAGGCCATATTCGGCACTATAGTTCGACGTGAGTGCGCGGAATTCGGCTATAGACTCGAGCGATGGCATGACGCTGAGACGACCCTCGCCGCCGCGATCATAGTCCTCGCCTCCGTCAATGAGAAAGTTGCTATGGCCCGGGCGGTTCCCGTTGAAAGCCCATTTGTCGTCCGAGCTTACGGGCAGTTGTAGCTGAAAATCGCCACTCATAGCGTTGGAAACACCCGGCAGGAGTGTAGCTAGCAGATAGATGTTGCGTCCATTTGTGGCAATATCCGCCACCTGCTGGCCACTAATCATAGAGCTTACTTCGCCGGTATCGGTCTGTACCGCGATTTGCCCGGCTTCTACGGTCACCTCTTCGGTGGCGGCGCCGACTTGCAGCTTGAAATCGACGCGAACGCGGTCCCCGACTTGGAGCACCACGTCTTTCTGCTCAATCGGCCGGAATCCGGCGGCTTCGGCGCGCACCAAATAATGGCCGATGCGCAGGCTGGGAGCGACGTATTCGCCCGCCACGCTGGTGGAGAACACGCTAACCCGCCCCGTTTCACTGTTTGTGATTCGAATATTGGCGTTGGGAACCGTGGCGCCGGTCGGGTCGGTGACGGTTCCGACAATGGTCGCTTCCTGAGCGGATACCTGTAGGGCGACCACAAAAAGAACACTCAAAAGTACCCCGAATCGAGGCACTCTGCGATAGTTCATATTACTCTCCTCGAGCGATATCGCTCGTCCAACCCGAACGGATGTCGGGCACGAAGAACGACAGCCACTTACGCCTCACGTGGCTTCAACTAACCAATGCCTGATCGAAAGTCTAGGAGTAGCCTGTACAGCTTTCAAGTAGCGTACCGTATGCTACGTACAAGAAAGCCCCGACGCACGCAGATGGAGGGCATGCAGTCCGAGATTGCCATAGGTCCATCGGCGGAAGGGGTGAACGCTGCCGGGTGAGCCCTTGGAAGTTTAGCGATCGACATTCCCGAACGCGCGCAGAGCCGCACACGACCGGCTGGACGAATTCTATCCCAAATTCCATAAGCCATACCCGACCAGTTATTCCTGTACTACCGCGACGGGACGTTTCGCGACGCTCTGGACGGGTGAATGGATCTCTTTGTCGCCAACGACCCGATATCGTCTTCGCCGCTTTGGATTCCGAGACCTTTCCGTGTTCCGCAATCTGGACAAAGGAAAGTTCGCCGATATCACAGGCGCCAGCGGCATGGCACCGCTGAGGCAGTCGCTGGAGTATTCGAGGCAGATCCGCAGCCTGATACGGTCTTTCGCATCGCCGGCAGCGCCAACTCGTGGAAGTCACGAGCGAGCCGGGCTTCGACGCGCCGTCACTTTCGCGCCACCGGGTTTCCAAGCTCACGACTCAATTAGCATTACTGGCCGGCCAAGTCGGCGGAACTGAAGCCAAGCGAAGTGGTCACGATGGAACGGGAGGTGTTGGGGGTAAATCAAATATTACCAATGACTTGAACTGGCGGAGAGGGGGGGATTCGAACCCCCGGTACCGGTTTAAGCCAGTACGACGGTTTAGCAAACCGCTGCTTTCGACCACTCAGCCACCTCTCCGTGAGATGAAAATGGTCTCGTATCCAGCATCCTACCACATCGCGTTCGCCAACCGCTCCTTTGTCCCTTACGGCGGAGGGCGCATCGAATCCGGATGGCTTTGACTGCACAGTTCGCGCGCGGCTGGCGTCTCCTTTTCTTATGGAGTTTTCTCTCGAGGGCAGCAGGCTCGCGATTCTGGCTGTTCCATTTCTGTGGGTTCTCAGTCCTTGCCCGGCTGCCACGCCGGCTCCTGTAGTCCAGAGCGTCACCGACTCGGCCGGTTACGGCCCGCGCGTTGCTCCCGGTTCGCTGGCCTCGATTTTCGGCACGAATCTCGCGAGTGGCGAGGCTTCGGCGACCGGCTTTCCGCTGCCCACCAGTCTCGGCGGCACGAGCGTGACGATGGGAGGCACGACAGCGCCGCTTCTGTACGTCAATTCCGGACAAATCAACTTTCAGGTGCCATCTTCGCTCAAGAGCGGCACTGTCAGCCTCACGGTGCAAGGCCCGAGCGGGACGAGCGCATCTTTCAACGTCACGGTCACTTCGTCGGCGCCCGCCATCTTCCAATACGGGGGCAACCACGCGGTCGCCCAGAACGGCGGCGCGCTCAACAGTTCTTCGGCCCCGGCCGCGTCGGGCTCGGTCGTCACGGTGTATCTGACCGGCATAGGGGCGGTCGATAACGCGGTGGCCGATGGGGCGCAGACTCCGTCCTCGCCGCTTTCCACGGCGACGGCAACGCCGACGGCGACTATCGGCGCGCAGAGCGCCACGGTCCAGTTCCTCGGATTGACGCCCGGCTTTGCGGGGCTGGCGCAAGCGAACATCCTGGTACCCACGCTGCCAACCGGGGATTACCCCCTCGTGCTGACCGTAGGCGGATACCTGAGTGCTTCCGCAACGCTGTCGGTTTCGGGCTCGGGCTCGCCGTATACCAGCCCGCTCCAACTCACGGGAGCGGCGCAGTTTGTGAATACGGCGAACAGCACCATCGCGCTCTTCAATAATGTGGCTTACGTTTGCGGCACCAATCGCATCGTCATGGTGGACGTGACGAGTCCGTCGGCGCCCAGCGTCATCGGCGAATTCGGGGATGCCGTGCTGAACGGCAACGGCAATTCATGTGCGATCAACGCGGCTGCCTCGACTCCCTACCTGGTGGAGATCATCGGAACGCCAACGAGCGCGCAGTCGTTCGCAATTTACGGATTGAGCAATCCACGCGCTCCGAACCTGCTGGATATCGCGAGCACGAATTACATGCAGATGGTGGCAATGAGCTTCGCGGGAAATTACGTGTACGTTACGACCAGCTTCATCACTTATTACACCAATGGGCACGCGATCATCGCCCAGAACGGCGATTTTCTGGTTTTCGACTTCACCAATCCCGCGTATCCGCTGTTTCTGGGGTCGCTGCAGCCGGCGACGCCGAACCTGAAACCGGACGTGGAGGCGATCAATCAGGTTTATGCGTATGTCGCCGGCAGCACGGCCACCGGCACGAGCACGAGCGGCCAGGGACTGCTGAATGTGATCAATGCCGCCACGCCCTCCAATCCATTCCTGCTGAACCAGGTCACGGTCAGCCAGGCTGCGATCCTTCTGAGCTTCGACATTTCAGGGAACACTCTACTAGCCGCCGGCAACACGGTGGGGCAACGCAACCCCGGGGTTCCCGACTTCGCTTTCACCGGCAATCTGACCCTGACCACGATGGACCTGAGCAATGTCCAGGCCCCCGCGGTGATCGGCACCTTTACCACGAATCTTCAGGTGAACGGCACGTTCTACGTGGCGGCTTTTCCCAACAGCGTGTTTGCAATTGTGAATAATCCGCCGGCCACGGACACCTTTGGACCGCCGTCGCTGATGCTGGTAGATGCGCGTCAGCCCGCGACGATCGTGCCATACCCGATTCAGACGCAGTTCGGCTTTAGCGGAATCGTGGCGACAACCGCCAACTACTTGCTGGCCCCGACCTTGTTCGGATTGAACATTTATCAGTTGCAGTTGTGAGCGGGGGCCGGCGCGGATTACAATAGGAATACCGATTGTGTGCGCCCGTAGCTCAGCTGGATAGAGCGTTTGCCTCCGGAGCAAAAGGTCGGCCGTTCGAATCGGCCCGGGCGTACCAAATCCCAAAGAACTTGGCGATCGCCAAGAAAACTCCAGGTACACAATCGGTACACAAAATGAGGCGGTGGGTGAGGTTTTGTGGCAGCCCTAATGACGGTGGTCGGCCGCTTTGGCGGCGTTCTTCGAGTTGCGAGCCCGGTTTGCCGTTTCGCCAGACTGCCTTGGTTTGTTCAGGATCTCTGCTTCGAGCGCCACGGGCGCCGTCTTACTGATTCAGGGATGCTCGGCTGATAGTACTTCAACGTGGTCAAGGGATCGGCATGGCGCATCTGCGACTGGGTACGGCGATCCTCTTGTGCGGCGTTTTGACGTGCCGCCGTTTCTTTCTTCACGAAGAGATCAACGAGCTTGCCAGCTCGATCTTCAATCGCGTGGACCGGACCTGGCTGTCCGAGGATACTTCCCTGCTCCCACAAGGTTGGATGCCGGAAAACGGTTTCCTTCCCTACCGCTGGGACGGCTAGAGCGAACACATGATGATGTATCTTCTCGGACTGGGCTCGGCGACACATCCACTGCCGGCGGAAGCATGGGACGCGTGGAAGCGCGTGACCTTCGAATACGACGGACTACAGCGAGACTCTCTGGGGTGTTACCGCCTCCGATTCCGAACAACACGGATACGTGGCCTGGTGCGGACCGTCAGCCATTGGCCCGATCGACGGGACGGTGGTTCCCAGTGCGGCAGGCGGGTCGTTGCCCTTGCTCCCTGTCGTGTGCCTGAAAGTCCTGCGAACTGTCAAAGGCTCTTATGGCAACGGCGCATGGTGCCGGCTACGGCTTCGTGAATGCCTTCAGTCCTCTCGAGCGGTGGTACGACAACGACGTCATCGGCATCGATACCGGTATTACGCTCGTCATGGCGGAAAACGCGCGCACCGGCTTCATCTGGGAGACTTTCATGAAGAACCCCGAAGCCCAGCGCGGCATGGAACGCGCTGGTTTCCATTCATACACGACTCAATCCGAACAGCCATACCAGAAATGACGCGAGGCTCGCGCCCTTAAGGGCCCGAGCTCCGGAGTGCAAGTTTTGCAATTGTGATGTAAATCGCCGCCACCGGCCATCGCACACCTGGCGCAGGATCCGATCGCGACTTACAGGTATTCCGTTTATCCAACAGGCGTTGTCCAACGGTTCGAAAATGCACAGAGGATTCGGCATGCCAGTTGCACCAGCAATGCCGTCGGCCAAGGCAGAGGAGACCGCCAATGTTCGGATGGATGATCCTATTTGCGTTAATGACCATAGTTGGCTCAGTGATGGCGCTGCTAGGTGCTCCCGCATTCTCCTCGATCGTGGCGCTGACCTTCGGCCTGCTATTCCTGATCGGTCTGTTTGCGCGTGTGATCGGTGGGCGAGCATGGTGAAGGAGCGGCCGACACGATGAAGGCGAAACCGCTTCGCACGGTTTTGGCCTTCTACGGCTCCGACGAGGCTGAACCCGGAGGAGTCCATCAGTCGTTGGATGCCATCCCCGGAGAAAAGCTTTATCGATGCGGCCCTGCACGGTCGACGGAGCTGCCGGCGAACCAAACCTGGACCAGATACAGCGAACTGCGCCTCGAGGACGAATGCCTGTTCATGATCCGGGCGACGCCGGCAAATGTCGATGCCGTCGTTCAGCAGTTCCAGCGCGTTGGATCCGCCGCGGTCTTTGTGTTGTCCGAGCCTCCCGGTATTCCGGGAGCGGCGCCCCTCTTGCAGCGCTCCCGAATCGACTCGAACGAACATTTCGCCAGTGTCTGCGCCGGTTGCCGAGGATCCGGCAGCATCGCGAAACCGACGATTCTTCCTCAGCTGGAGAAAAACCTGGAGATCCTGGAGGCCTCGCGCGGCGTCCTGGCGGAGGCTGTCCGCCTGGATCACGTCCTGACATCGGCGGCAGAGTGGCTGCTCGATAACGGCTATCTGATCCGCACGCAGATCGCCGAGATCAGGCGCCATCTGCCCCGGCGATATCATCAGATTCTACCGGCCGCAGAGTCCGGCGTGCCGTATGTTTACGAGCTCGCGCAGGAATTGGCGGCACATACCGACTACTCGGTCGATGAGGCCAACCTCGAGGACTGCCTGCGGCGCTACCAGGAAGAAGCGCCGCTTACCATTGCGGAGCTGTGGTCGTTTCCCCTGCTGTTGCGCGTCGCACTGGTCGAGGCGCTGACCCACATGGCCGCACGTGTCAGCGAAACACAGGAGCTGCGAGAAGCCGCCTATTTCTGGGCGAACCGCCTGGCCGCGGG
>Ga0335069_10002123_pt1 | contig 30912 bp, 27 predicted proteins | sample Lox_Sample_11_FD_206714 | JGI IMG/M metagenome (GOLD analysis project Ga0335069, IMG submission 206714) | Soil microbial communities from Loxahatchee National Wildlife Refuge, Florida, United States - Lox_Sample_1.1 | ecosystem: Environmental > Terrestrial > Soil > Wetlands | place: USA...
TAGGGCCGATCGGCAAGGTGGGACCACAAGCGGTGATCATCGACGACATTCTCGATACCGGCACCACGTTAGTGTCTGCGTGCGAAAAGCTCGTCGAAGCTGATGTCCGTGAAATCTACATCATGGTCACTCATGGACTGTTTACCGGGGAGCGCTGGAAGAAACTCTGGCGGCTCAACGTCAAGCGCATATTCATAACAGATTCCGTCCCCATCCCACCCGACCTCAGCACGGATAACATCGAGACGCTCTCCGTCGTTCCTCTCCTGGGCCGGCAACTCCATCACCTCGAGCAGCATGAAGAAACGATGACTTATGGCATCGGATAGAGAGGCTACTCCATGAAACCAGATCTTCCTTATCGAAATCGAACTGAAGCGGGTCGTCTTCTTGCCACGGAACTTGCCCATTACAAATCGAAACCCGACGTTGTTGTGCTAGGTCTCACGCGCGGCGGCGTTCCCGTGGCCGCTGAAGTGGCTAACGCCCTTCAGGCTCCCCTTGACGTAATCGTAGTGCGCAAACTCGGCGTGCCCTTTCAACCGGAACTGGCGATGGGCGCAATCGCGGGAGAAGGCACACAAGTGCTGGATAACAGCTTGGTTCATTCTCTGCGTATCACCGACAAAAACGTCGATGCGGTGATCGCCAGGGAGCGGGCGGAACTGGAGCGCCGTGAACGCCTGTATCGCGGCGGGCGTCCTGCGCTGGACCTGAAGGACCATACAGCCATTCTGGTCGACGACGGACTGGCGACGGGCTCTACGATGCTCGCTGCAGTGGAATTCGCGCGAAGACGAATGGCCAAGCGGATTGTACTGGCGGTGCCAGTCGCATCCGGCGAAGCCATCCAGAAACTGCGTGCGAAGGTCGATGAGTGCATCTGCCTGGCAACACCGGAATTCTTCTTCGCAGTGGGCGAATGGTATCGCGATTTTCTTCCTGTAAACGACGCCGATGTGATGAAGCTAATGGAGGAAAACGCTAAAAGAAACGGAGTTCCGACTCCGGCGTGACGTTCAATCTCGCGCTCTGCAACTGGAGTTGTGTTTGCAATTGCGGAGCGCGATTTCAGAGAGGTGCTCTATGAGAGTTCGAGACATAATGACGAAAGATCCTGTATGTTGCCGCCCGGATACGAATCTTGCAGCCGCAGCGGAGCTAATGTGGAACAACGATTGTGGCGTTCTGCCGGTCGTAGAGGACGGCAAACTGAGCGGCGTTATCACCGACCGCGACATTTGCATTGCAACAGGTACGAACAAACGTCCAGCGGCGGACATAGCGGTGGAAGAGGCGGCCACGCCAGAAGTTCAGGTTTGCGCGCCGGATGACGATTTGCACGTGGCTATGGCGATCATGCGCCGCGCTAAGGTCCGGCGCTTGCCGGTGGTTAACGATGGAGGCAGAGTAGAAGGCATTCTCGCGCTGAACGACATTGTGCTCTCTGCCCAACAGCCACAATGGCCGATCCGCTACGAGGAGGTGATGGATACTTTGAAAGCAGTCAGCGAACATCGATCTCCCAGAGTAGCGCCCAAGATATGGCCACCAATCCCCGTGGCCGTAGCTTGAATTAGCATTTCAAGAATTATGCGGTAGCGGGAAAGCGCTTGACGCCTCTCGATCCGGAGGTGTTTCATTACACGTCAGTGAACAGATTTCTCTCGAGGCAGATTGTCTGTATCCCACATACTTGGCACAACAGCCTACTTCGTCTGCGACGCTTTAGTTGGTGGCGAGTTAGACAGACACGGGCAACTTCTCGCCCTCGGTCACATGCTCGGGTGCTGTCAAGAGCTTGTCCAGTTCGGCGCGCTCGAGCGTTTCTTTGCGCATTAGTTCTTGCGATATTCGAATCAGCGGGTCGCGACGCTCCAACAGAATAGCGCTGACTCGCTCATAAATCTCGTCCAGGATGCGCCTCGCTTCACTGTCGATCGTCTCGGCCGTCCGCTCGCTGTAGTTGCGCTCCTCCACTTCAAACGCAGACTTTAGGAACGGTGACACCATCGGCCGCCCGTAGGTCAGCTTTCCGAGTTCTTCGCTCATCGCAAACCGGCTTACCATCTGCCGTACCAATGCCGATGCGCGCTCGAGATCGTCGGCCGCACCAGTCGAAACTTGCCCTCCGTACTGAATCTCCTCAGCCGCACGTCCCCCCATGAGCACTGCAATCTGATCCTCGAGTTCCTCCTTGGTCATCAGGTAGCGTTCTTGCGTGGGCAACTGCAGCGTGTAACCGAGCGCACCGATGGACCGCGGAATGATGGACACGCGATGCAGCGGATCAGCATGTTTTACCGACAGCGCCACCAAAGCATGGCCGGCCTCGTGGACTGCAACGCGCTCTTTTTCTTCCGGACTCATTACCCGGCTTTTCTTTTCAAGCCCCAGCATCACGCGGTCGGCGGCCTGCTCGAGGTCGCGAAGCTCGACGCGCTCTGCTCCACGCCGCACGGCCAGCAGTGCGGCTTCGTTGACGATGTTGGCCAGATCCGCGCCAACCATGCCGGGCGTCCGGGCCGCGATGGTTTCGAGATTGACGTCCTCGGCCATCCGGATCTTACGCGCATGCACTTTAAGGATGTCGACGCGGTCCTTCAGGTCCGGCCGGTCGACCAGCACTTGCCGATCGAAGCGGCCGGCTCTGAGGAGCGCTGCGTCCAGGACCTCGGGCGTGTTTGTGGCCGCCATGATGATCACGCCTTCCGAGCTGTCGAAGCCATCCATTTCTGCCAGCAACTGATTTAAGGTCTGCTCGCGCTCCTCGTTACTGAATCCGATGCCCCTGCCGGACGTACGTGACTTACCGATCGCGTCCAGTTCGTCGATGAACACGATGCACGGCGCCTTTCGCTTGGCTTGTTCGAACAGATCGCGAACACGAGCCGCGCCCACACCCACGAACATTTCTACGAACTCTGAACCGGAGATCGAAAAGAAGGACACACCTGCTTGACCCGCAACCGCCTTCGCCAATAACGTTTTGCCCGTGCCGGGTGGGCCGACCAATAGCACCCCTTTCGGAATGCGCCCCCCAAGCTTCTGATATTTCGCAGGCTGACGGAGGAAATCGACCACCTCTTCCAACTCCAGCTTGGCTTCGTCGACGCCCGCTACATCTTCAAAGGTCACTTGAAGCCGGGTCGACTCGTCATAAATCTTGGCTTGGTTCCTACCGAAGGTCAGCGGCCCTCGGGCTTGAGCGATGCGCCGCATGCCGAGCCCGTAAATAAAGGCAATGAACAGGAACGGAAGGAGCCAAGCCAGGGCGCTCCAGATCCAGGAACTCCGTTCGATGTGTCCTGCGAACTTTACAGGATGGGCTTCCAGCTCCTTCAGCAGCAGCGACTCATCAACGCCAGGCAGGCGCGTCGCCGTAATCGTCCTCTCACGAGGCGGCACTGTATGGGCGGGGTCATCTTTTCGTACACCAATCAGCTCTCGTTCCGTGATCTGGACGTCGGTCAGGCTGCCCGAACGCAACTCGCCGAGGAATTCGCTGTACGACACCTGCTTCGGCGTACCTTGCGGGATGAGCCGGTTGATGAAGTAAACGACCAGCGCCAGCATCAAGATGTTAGCCGCCGTAAATACCCACCGATGCTTTTGTTGCTGCTCCATCTACGCCTTTTTCTGCATGCAGCTAACCATAGAATTCTAGAACCGGCAGCTGGACCGGTGTCTACTGAACCCTCAGCAGACACCAGCCATGGGTCCGGTCGGCAGCAGAAATTGAACCAAGAGGCACGGGCAAACGGCTAAGGACAAAGTTGGGTGACACCGCCGACGCGATCATCGTCCGCTACCCGCGAGAACTCGGGATGAGAGCGCGCCTCGACGGCTCACATTGCCTGAATCCTGCGTCAGATCGCGCACTCAAACATTGAGTAAAATCTCTCACTCCGCCGTATTTCGCCTCCAGATGCAATTCCAGGTACGGCAGGCCAATGGCTTTGGAGTTGCATCTCGAATGAACGTCGCTGGAGGAGTGTATTTCAATGCTGAACGAAGAAGTCGCCCGGATTTTCGAGAATATGGCCCGAGTGCTTGCGTTCAAGGGTAAAGACCGGTTCCGCATCATCGCGTATGAACGTGCCGCCGTCTCGCTTCGAGACCTGGATGAAGATTTGGCACAGATCGCCGAAGCGGGCAAACTCAGGGAGATTCCCGGAATTGGGCACGACTTGGCGGAGATGATCGAAGAGTACGTGAAAAAACGCGAAATCCGCCGTTATAAGGACGAATGCCGCGGGATACCGGACGGGCTCATCGGATTGATGGCGATTCCCGGGCTTGGCCCCAAGACGTTGTCCCTTCTTCACAAGAAGTGCCGCGTTAACGACCTTGCGAGTCTGAAGCAAGCTATCGAGAAAGGAACCATTTCGAAGCTCCCCGGCTTTCGCCAGAAGAAGATTGAGAACCTCCAGCGCGGGATCGATCTGTGGCTTTCCAGCCAGAAGCGGATGCTGCTCGGCGTGGCCCTGCCGTTATCTGAAGATCTGCTTACGAATTTGCGGAAGATCAAGCTGGTGCAACGCGCTGATGTTGCCGGCTCTATCCGCCGCCGCCGGGAAACGATTGGCGATATGGACGTACTGATCATCTCCCGCGATAGCGCGCAAGCGCTCCAGCAGGCTGTTCGAATTCCAATCGTCAAACAGGTTCTGGCGATCGGAGATACGCGCGCGACCGTAATCATCGAGGGAGGCATCCAGGTGGATATCCGTGCCGTCCCCGAAGAGTCTTATGGAGCCGCTCTTCAATACTTCACCGGATCGAAACAACACAATGTCCATCTCCGGTTGCTCGGCCGCGAGGGCGGTCTGAAGATCAATGAATACGGAGTGTTTCGCGGGGAAAAGCGGCTGGGCGGGAAGGACGAGAAGGAAGTCTATGCGTCCCTGAAGATGCCGTTGATTGAACCGGAGCTACGAGAGGATCGGGGTGAAGTCGAAGCGGCCCGCGAAGGCCATCTTCCAAAACTGATCGAGATCGGCAGTCTCAAAGGTGACTTGCATACCCACACCACCTACTCAGACGGGAAGGCCACGCTGGAAGAAATGGTCGAACATGCGGCAGAACTGGGCTACGAATACATTGCATTGACGGACCATTCCCCGTCCGAGCGCATCGCGCGCGGCCTGGAATTGGACCGGCTGGAGAAGAAACTCGAGGAGATCGAGCAGCTCCGCAAGAAACGGGGAAACCGGAAACCATACATCCTGAGCGGCGCGGAAGTGGACATTCTGGCCGACGGAAAGCTTGACTATCCCGATGAGATCCTGGCACGGCTAGATGTCGTGGTTGCCGCGGTGCATGCCGCCTTCCGGCAGACTAAGGATCGTATGACGGGCCGGATGATCGATGCGCTCTCGAATCCGCATGTCGATATTCTGGGCCATCCCGGAGGCCGGCAGATCGGGACTCGGGAGCCGGTGGAATTCGATTTCGAGCGTATCGCCGAAGCCGCAATCAAAGCGGGCACGGCACTCGAGGTCAACGGCTCGATGTATCGGCTGGACCTGACCGACATTTTGGCGAAGGCGGCTCAAGAAGCCGGTGCGTTTCTCGCTATTGGTTCCGATGCGCACAGCACCGCACAAATGGATCAGATCCGTTATGGCGTGTATCAGGCACGGCGTGGTTGGATTGAGGCGCGCTCCGTGGTTAATACGTGGCCCTTCGCGAAGCTCTGGCGATGGGTGACGCGACATGCGCAGGGCCGACGAGCCGTCGGTGCTTAGAGGCGGCAGGCGTCGGGATCGCATTTGGCGAATTTCTCCCGGAACTCACTGCTATCGCCCGCGCCCAACTCCAGCACCTGCTTTGCTTTTGACCCGTAGCGGTAGACAGTGATCCCCTTGCAGCCGACCCGGTGCGCCAGAAGGTAGACGTCCGCGATATCGCCGGGTGTTGCTTCTTGCGGCAGATTCACAGTCTTCGAAACAGCGTTGTCAACGTGCTTTTGAAATGCGGCTTGCATTCGCACGTGATGTTCTGCAGGAATGCTGAGCGCGCTCTTGAACAATTCCCGGACGTCGGCAGAGATCCCTTCGATTGAGTCGAGGGTGCCGCGCTCGATGACTTCATTCAAAACTCGATCCAGAGCGATGTTGCGCGACTCCAGATAGCGGAGCAGCAGCGGATTTAGCTCAGCCAGCGTGTCATTGCCGAGCACGTGCTCGCGCCGGTACGCCAAAGCGAACAGCGGCTCGATGCCGGAACTGGTGCCCGCGATGATGCTAAGAGTACCTGTTGGCGCTATGGATGTCTGCGTCGCGTTTCTCACCCGTACGCCGCGAGGCGCATAAATACTTTGTGCCCAATTCGGGAAGGTTCCGCGCGTCTCCGAAAGCTGTGCGGATGCGAGACGCGCCTCGCTTGCGACGAACCTCATCAATTGGTCCGCGAACTGTAAGGCCGCGTTGCTCGAATAGGGTAAGTCGAGTAAGATGCAAGCCTCGGCGAACCCCATAACGCCCAGGCCGATCTTGCGGTTTGCAACCGTTATTCTCTCGACAGCCACCAATGGATATCGATTCACGGCGATCACATCGTCCAGGAAGCGGACTGCCACATGGATCCGATCTTTGAGTCGCTCGTAATCGACAACAGGTTGAGAATCCCGACGCGTGACGAAACGAACCAGGTTAATCGAGCCGAGATTGCACGCTTCGTATGGCAACAGCGGGACTTCCCCGCAGGGATTTGTACACTCAATTTTGCCAACGGCTGGAATGGGATTGGCGCGCGCAATCGTATCGAGAAAAACCAGACCCGGATCGCCTGTCTCCCAAGCAGCTTCGCAGATGTTCGAAAAGAGCTTGCGGGCCGGAAGGCGTTTCAATTCGCGGCTATCAGCCGGGTGGCGCACCGCCAGGTCCGCACCGGATTGGACGGCTTCCATAAATTCGTCGGTGATCCCAACCGAGAGATTGAAATTCTGAAGAGAGACACCGTCCCGCTTGGCGTTGACGAACTTCTCGATATCGGCGTGATCCACCCGCAGCACCGCCATGTTCGCGCCGCGGCGTTTGCCGCCCACCTTGATGTTTTCGGTGGCGCAGTCGAAGATTTTCATGAACGACACGGGACCGGATGAGGTCCCTCCGGTCGAGCCGACGACATCGCCAGCCGGGCGCAAATGCGAGAAGGAGAAACCGGTGCCACCACCCGTACGTTGAATCAACGCCATATCACGCAGCGCGTCGAAGATGGACTCCATGCTGTCATGAATCGGGAGAACAAAACAAGCCGAGAGCTGGCCAAGCGGCGTTCCCGCATTCATCAAGGTTGGCGAGTTCGGAAGAAAATCGAGAGCGGTCAACATGCCGTAGAAACGCTCTTCCCACAAGCGCGCTTCGGCGGGAGTGCCGTACTGCAGTTCGGCTTCCGAGACGGCTCTTGCCACCCGCTGAAAAAGCTGGTCCGGCGTCTCGATGATATGACCACCGGCATCTCGCCGCAGATATCGTGCCCGAAGCACTTTCAACGCATTCTCTGAGATCGCGGCAAGCACTTTATTCTTCCCGGTCAGGAATCCATTCGAGTTGATCGAGCCAGACGCGAGCCTCGCTATCGCTGGGCGCACGATAGTCTCCGCGCGGGGACAGCGACCCGCCGGAGCCTACCTTCGGACCGTTGGGGATCGCACTGCGCTTGAACTGGCTGAAGCCGAAGAAGCGCGTCAGAAAAATCCGAAGATACGCTTTGATCTGTCCGATATCGTATTGCGGACGATGTTCCGCTGGGATATCCGGCCATGCACCGATCGCTGCGTCTCGCCAGGCGCAATAGGCCAGGAATGCAACCTTCGGCGGCGCATATCCGAATCGCAAAATGTAATAAAGATGAAAATCCTGGATTTCGTAAGGGCCGATCACCGCCTCGGTGGGTTGCGATAGTCCTTTGTCCGCGGCCTCACCGGGCACCAGTTCCGGGCTGAACTTGGTAGCAAGGATTGCCAGCAAAGTTTCACTGGCATCGCGGCCGAAATCCCCGGTTCGAGCCACCCAACGGACCACGTGCGCGATGAGCGTCTTCGGTACGCTGACGTTCACTGCGTAGTGAGACATCTGGTCGCCGACGCCGTAGGTGCACCATCCCAAGGCGAGTTCGCTCAGGTCGCTCGTTCCGACTACCAGTGCGTTGTGAAGATTTGCCAGGCGGAACAGGTGGCTCGTTCGTTCGCCGGCCTGTACGTTTTCAAAAGTAACGTCATATGTCTTTGCGCCGCTCGCGTAAGGATGCCCGATGTCGCGCAGCATTTGCATGCAGCTCGGGCGGATGTCGATCTCGTGCGCGTCGCATCCGATGACCTGTATCAGCCGGTGCGCCTGTTGCAGCGTGCGCGTGCTGGTGGCAAAGCCCGGCATTGTGTAGGCATGGATGTTGGTGCGCGGAAGTCCGGTCTGATCCATGGCTCGGGCACACACCAGCAATGCTTGAGTAGAGTCAAGGCCCCCTGAGATGCCGATCACTACGCGCTGAATTCCGGTCGCCTGCAGGCGTTTGACGAGTCCCTGCACCTGGATTTGATAGACCTCCCTGCATCGCTCATCCCGGTTCGTTACCTCTGAAGGAACGTAGGGAAAACGCGCGTAAACTCTCTGCGGGAGTAGCCGGCCCTGGCGGGGCAGGCCCACAGCACAATCGACGGTGCGGAAGTCTTGGAGCTTCGAACGTTCGCGAATCACGGTCTGGCCAAAGCTCCCCATGCGCGTGCGCTCCTGCTGGAGCCGTTCCAGGTCGATTTCGGACGTGATCAATTGCGGCTTGTTGCTGAAGCGCTCCGATTCCGCAAGAATCTTCCCGTTTTCGCAGATGATCGCATGGCCGTCCCAGGCGAGGTCGGTTGTTGACTCGCCGGGTCCAGCCGATGCGTACAGATAAGACGCCAGGCAACGCGCCGCCTGGCCGGTAACCAACTGGCGCCGGTAGTCGGCCTTGGCGGTGGTGATGTTTGAACCGGAGAGATTCAGCAGGACGTTCGCGCCCGCCAACGCGGCGTAGGAAGACGGCGGTACGGGAACCCACAGATCCTCGCAGATTTCGACATAGAAGGTCGCGAGCGGCTGCTTCTCGAGTCGGAACAGCAGTCGATTGCTGAACGGGATGCTACGCTCGCCAAGCAGGTCAATTTCACTGCGAGTGGCGGCGTCAGCCGGTAAGAAGTAGCGCTGCTCGTAGAACTCCCGATAGTTCGGCAGATAAGTCTTAGGGATCACCCCCAGGATTTTTCCCTCGCTGATTACGGCTGCGCAATTGTAGAGCAGATGGTCAACCTGAAGCGGCAATCCGACGACCGAGATGAGAGGATAGCTTCGGGAAGCTTCGACAATCTTTACTAGCCCGGCCAGGCAGCCATCGAGCAGGGCTTTCTGATGAAACAGGTCATCGCATGAATACCCTGAAAGTCCCAGCTCCGGAAACAAAACAAGAATAGAGTTGGATCGAGAGGCTAGGTCGATGAGCGTTAGTGTCTGATCCGCGTTGAATGCGGGATCGGCTACACGAACTCTGGGAATCGCAACCGCCACGCGGATAAGATCGTGGCTGTAAAAGTTAAAAAAATAAACGCCTGAGCCCACGTAGCTCCTCAATCAGCGGCAGCTTGCGAGAGCCATCGCCGGCCTGGAGATCTCAGTAAGCAGCTCGGCCGTGGTTACTCCATCGTGAACCCGAAGCGCGATATCAGATTGTGAAATGATTCCAACTACCCGGCCGGAATTATCGACTTGTGGAATCCGCCGAAGTTGATGCCGCTCCATAAGGTGGATGGCTTTTTGATAGTCATCGTCCGGAGAACAGACTACGAGCGGCCGGGTCATGACCTGATCCACAGTGACTTTTTGCGGGTCACGACCCTCGGAGACAACTTTTACGGCTATATCGCGGTCCGTGATGATTCCGACGAGGATCTTGTTCGTCTGGCTCAAGACTATTGGAACAATGCCAATATCGCTTTTTTTCATTAATTGGGCAGCCGTGCTGACTGTGTCGCTCGAAAGGCAGCACACCGGATCCTTGGTCATGATGTCGCGGCACTTTTCCGGCGTAACGCGTGAAACAATCAACTCCGATTCCCCATGATCCTGATAGCCGGCTGCCCCCCGTTCTCCTTGGCCCCAGGCCGCCGGAGTCACTATAGCGGCATCGCCGCTGGGGTGCGGCCCAGAAATTGGATAGACACCGGAACGGCCGACTTCATCTTTCCTTCCTTTCCCTCCACCCGGAAGGCCCGCTTCCCTTTGCGTTTCTGAATCGTTCCTTTGACGCATACGTATCCTCCAGCTGTCCTCTACTGCACTCCGCATACCAGGCGCTTGGCAAGGCGTATGCAACGAAGAGGCCAGAGGAGTCACTCATAGTGTCATGAAATCCGATGCAGAACTAAGACGAGATGTTGAAGATGAGCTTGCTGCGGATCCGAGCCTGAACGCCACGGTGATTGGCGTAGCGGCGAACGAGGGAATCGTAACGCTTTCAGGACACGTGGAAAGCTATTCGCAAAAGCTTGCGGTAGAACGGTGTGCCGCGCGCGTGCTTGGGGTTAGAGCAGTGGCCAGCGAAGTGGATATCAAGCTTCCCGGTTCGAGCCGCTTCACTGATGAAGATATCGCGCGGGCCGCGATCGGCGCGCTCGCCTGGCATTCCTCTGTGCCGCGAGACCGGGTCAAGGTCGAAGTGGGAAGTGGTTGGATTACGCTCGAAGGGGATGTGGATTGGCACTACCAAAGAACCGCAGCCCATGATGCTGTATGCAATCTAAGAGGCGTTACCGGTATCACGGATAAAATCGCGGTCAAATCAGCGAGCGTAAGCAAGGCGGTTGAGACCCACATCGAACAGGTCCTTCGGCGGCGCTTTGGAAAAACGTTGGATCACATCAAGATCGAGACTCGGGGAGATCACGTAATTCTGCGCGGAACCGTAACTTCCATTTCTGAGCGCAGGGAAGCCGAATTAGCTGCGTGGACCACCCCCGGCGTCTGCCACGTTGACAACAACCTAGCTGTGGAGCCTGGGATCAAGGCTTCACGCAGCGCTGTCTAAGACATGCTGGTCCGCCGCCTTAAGGCACGACGACGATCTTATTTTCCACGTCGGTTACGCCGGGCGCCGCCCAAGCGATCAAGGCTACCTCTTCCTTTTCGGCCCAAGAACGCACGCTGCCGTGGAGCTCCACGGTACCGTTGTGGCTCGATACGGCGATCCGCCGTGGATCGAGACCGGCACGTCGCTGGATGGCTTCCTCGATCTTGGTACGTACTTCTTTAGCTGGCCGCGTCGTGACGACAATCCCGTTCGATATCGATTTCACACCCGACAAATCGCGGACAGCCGCTTCCGCGGCTTCTTTTTGGAAGTGCCAGTCGACTTTGCCTTCCAATAAGACCTTACCGCTCTTGACGGTCACTTCAATATTCGTATCCGGCACGGAGTAGTTGCGCTTTAGCGCCTCGATCACTTCCTGGGACAGTTCCGCATCATTTGGTTCGATTCCAGGCTTCACTTCGAGCTGACTGATGACATCTTTGACTCCATAGACCCGCTTCGCCACTTGCTCGCAGATCAGCCGCTCCATGTAGCCGTGTGCAGAGCCGCTGAGCGTTACGACGTGGTTGTGTACCGCGACGTTGATCTCCTTCGATGTGATCTGAGGCTCCCACTCCAGCTCTCGTAGGACGGATTCGCGGAGTTGGTGATCTTCCATCTTGACTGACTTAACGATCGGTTGCATATGTCTCTCCCCCTTTCCGAACAAGAAAACTCACATATGAGGAATGCAAAATGATTGCCAGGAAAAGAGCCAGAGCGGCCTGCAACTCCGCGGCTGACAGGGGGCCATGACTCACCCCAACTGAGCGACTTGACTCTGAAACTTCCACACCGCCGCACTGTCTTGGATGTGGATATCTCTGCGGGATTGCGGATGGATTCCGAGAACAGCACTCAACGGCGGCCCCCCCGGTTGGCTGCTGTTGCAATCGGTCCCTATGCCAGACGGAAATTTGTTGGATGCCGGCAACCTTCCGAACCGGGTAGGAGCCACCGAAGACGCCCGCTGCCCGGTTGCACGGCGACCCTGATCCACAAGCGGCTTCTGGATTCTGGAGAATCGCTTCAAGGCGCGTCTGCCCGGAAAATGCAGACGCCAAATCCCAGGCGTCTGGACTGCTGAGCCAAAGGCCGAATTGCCCCCATGCTCTTAATGAGGGCGGTTGGTATTTCGAATGCCGTGTTCCTAAGTGTTATGACCAGCACATCTTTTCCCCCACAGACTGAGCTCTTTTCTATAGTGGTGCTGCCACAACCGCGCACCAAAAGTGAAATCTCCATCGAAGATTGTCTGTTGCGACGCAGGTCTGTCCGGAGCTATCGAGAAGCCGCTCTCTCATTAACAGATATCTCGCAGCTTTTGTGGGCGGCGGCAGGGATCACTGCGGAAGGACACCTCCGAACCGCTCCTTCGGCTGGTGCTCTTTACCCGCTTGAAGTGTATCTTGTTGCGAGTAATGTCGACGGGCTGGCGCCTGCACTCTATCACTACAGGCCGAAGCAGCACGAGCTGGTCCTCATTAAAGAGGGTGAACTGCGACGGGAACTTGCCCAGGCAGCGTTAGATCAGGACTGCATAAGGCAGGCGGCCGCAGCCATTCTGTTCGCGGTGGCTTATGCACGTACGAGCGAAAAGTATGGGCAACGAGCCACGCGCTACGTCCACATGGAGGTCGGGCATGCTGCGCAAAACGTCTGCCTGCAAGCAACTGCACTAGGGCTGGGAACCGTCACCGTTGGCGCGTTCGACGATAAGGAATTGAAGCGCGTCACGAAGCTGCCGAGAGAGCACGAGCCTGTCTATCTGATGCCAATCGGCCGGGAGTAATCGCGTGGCTGGCGCCACCACCCTCTTTCTGTGCGGCGATGTCATGACAGGAAGAGGCGTGGATCAAGTGCTCCCACAGCCTTCCGATCCAATTCTGCACGAGTCTTATGTCCCATCCGCGACGGAATACGTCGAATTGGCCGAAAAAGCCAGCGGTCCGATTCCAAAGCCGGTTGCTTTCTCTTATATCTGGGGCGATGCGGCTGTGGAGCTGGACCGGATAGCTCCTGCAGCGCGGATCGTCAACCTGGAAACGAGCATAACAACAAGCGGAGACTACGACGCCAAAGGCATAAACTACCGTATGCACCCAGCCAACACGCCCTGCCTCGCCGCAGCCAAGATCGACTGCTGCGTGCTCGCGAACAATCACGTGCTCGACTGGGGATCCGCCGGATTGGCAGAGACCCTAAGCGCCTTGCACAGCGCGGGCATCCAGACGGCAGGAGCCGGACGGAATCTGACCGAGGCCAAACAGCCGGCAGTCATCCAGCTAACAGGAGCCCGCGTACTCGTGGTCGCCTTCGCAATGACCGATAGCGGAGCCCCTCCAGATTGGGCGGCAACGGACACTAGATCCGGAATCGCCTTACTCTTGGGACCTCTGGACGCAGGGGTTACCCGCATCGCTGAAACAATCCGCGCGGTGAAGCAACCCGGTGACATCGCGATCCTTTCGATTCATTGGGGCCCGAACTGGGGCTACGTGATTCCCCGCGAACATCGGTTGCTCGCTCACAGGCTGATCGACGAATGCGCTGTGGACGTGGTCCACGGACATTCTTCGCATCACCCGAAGCCAATTGAAGTCTACAACGGCAAGCTGATCCTCTACGGCTGCGGAGATTTCCTAAACGATTACGAAGGGATCAGTGGATACGAAGACTTCCGGAGCCATCTGGTACTGATGTATTTCGTCACTGTCGATCCATCCACCGGAAAGCTCCAGCGTCTTCTGATGACTCCGCTTGAAATTCGGCGTTTCCGCCTGGATCGCGTCCACCGTCGCGACGCGGAATGGCTGCGGAACACTCTCACAAGGGAAGGAAAGCAAACAGCAACCGAGGTAACCCTGACGGCCGACGAGCATCTCCTGCTTCAGTGGTCTCACAGATAGGACGCTCGAAGAAATTGGCCGTGTGCATGCTCTTGGTTAAGCATGCGCAGGTTTGGCGAAGAAGAAGGGCCGCTCGTATGCCCGCGGTGTGAGGCGGAAGCGACTTGGCGGTTTCTCGATGAAGCGAAGGAAGCGGTTGAGATCCTCTGCTCGGATTGCGGTCTGTTCGAAATGTCGCGAGCTGAGTTCGAACGGGCGGAAGCCGATGCCGTAGAGGCTGCGGAGCGGCGAGAGTAATCCACAAGTGAGTACCTAGGCTCATCAACCGCGAATCTTCGCTGCGCGAAATCAGCCAACTTCTCAGGCACTGAGTCTCCTTGAATTTCTCAACTCCTGCCGAAACCAATCGCGCGCCAGCGCAGCAACTTTTTCCAAGGTGCCAGGCTCTTCAAAGAGATGTGTCGCCCCGGGAACAATCTCGATCTTCTTTTCTTCCACACGTAACCGACGGAATGCATCCTCGTTCATGTCGATCACCGGAGTGTCCTCTCCGCCGACAATCAATAGCGTGGAAGCTTTGACCAAAGGCAGCGATGCACCGGCCAGATCCGGCCGTCCGCCGCGCGAAACGACGGCGAAGACATCGCCCGGCCGCTGAGCCGCGGCAACCAGGGCCGCCGCCGCGCCCGTGCTGGCTCCAAAATAGCCGATCAGCAGATCCCGCGTGTCCGCATCTCTCTTCAGCCACGCGGTTGCTTCCGAGAGCCGCCGCGCGAGCAACTCTATGTCAAATCTCAGATGCGCCGTCCGGACATCGATGCGCTCCTCTTGTGCCGTTAACAGGTCAAACAACAACGTGGCCAATCCACCTTCCTGCAGCACCCCCGCGACATATTGATTGCGCGGGCTATGCCGGCTGCTGCCGCTGCCATGTGCAAACGCGATCACCGCCTTCGCCTTTTCGGGAATGACCAGATCCCCTTGGAGACCTGCCGGTGGAATTAGAACACTGCGCTTCAAAATTTCACTTGTTGTTCTCATCGCTCCACACTCCTTCGTTCTTCCATTCGTGTTCTGTCTTTTCGATGTGCAGTTGGGATTCCAGGCGGCGCCCTGCCATGCTTGGTTTGTCAATTGCAACTTTGTTGCTTGAGATGAGGAGCAACAGTTATGTCCAGAATCGGCATTTGTCTTTCGAGTGTTGGGCTCACAGTCCTGTTCGTGTCGAATATCGGGGCACAAGGGAAGCTACCCTTTGAACCCAGCGGCCGCGATATCTATCTGGACCGATGCAGCGCCTGCCATGGCGAAGATGGCAAAGGCCACGGCCCGGTTGTGAGCGCGCTCAAGATCGCGCCAGGCGATCTAACTCTGATCGCCAAGAACAACGGCGGCGTCTTCCCGGAGGACCGAGTAAAGAGTATTGCCGGCGACTTCGTGCTGCTGATACCAGCCCACGGTTCCCGTGAGACGCCCATTTGGGGCGACATATTCCACCCAAAGAGGGCTGCGGATCAGCAGGTCGCTCAAGAGCGATTCAAGAGTCTCGTTACTTATTTGCAGTCGATCCAACAATAAAGCGAGACGGAATCACGGCGGTGCTGTGAGGGAAAACCCGCACCCTATTTGCGTCCTATTAGCCAAGGTTTGCCGCAATAGTGCTGATTCGTCATCGTATGCGGGGGTCTAAGAACAACCGCATCTATCATTCTCCGAAGATGTCGCGCATGGCAGGCTAGCTGCCGTTATTCACGATGGAGGGTTTTGCCTATCGGCAGGCCCAGAGCTTAGGAGGTGATCATTATGACACTGATTCGTAATATCATCATCGCCGGCGTGATAGCGATGTTGACAGCACCGGCACTGAGCGCGCAAGGTAACCTGGCAACCGCCGAGGTTCCGTTCAACTTCACTGTTGGTACGTCGAACTTCACAGCCGGAAGCTACAGCGTAAGCACCCTTATCAACCATTCGATAATTGTGCTGCGCAACACGGAAACAGAGGAGGCCATCATCCTGGCGAACACGATACGCGGAGATGACAAATGCCTGGCAGTTCTCGTTTTCCATCGCTATGGAGATCGCTACTTCTTGTCAGAAGTGGATTCGCCCGGTACTCCAGCGTACATCTTGACCAAGGGGAGCCTCGAGCGAGAGATTTCCATGAGCGCAAAAGCGACCATGACATACGTCGCCCTGGTACGTTAATCACTGCTGAAACTGCGAGAGAGCCAAATCTCTTGACAGTTCTCAAAAGACCAGAGCCGGTCACCAAATGTGTCACCGGCTCTACGCGTTTATGGGCTCCCGCAGAGAGCACAAACTGGACGGCGGCATGCAACGCTCAATTCTCGAGGGTGCTATGATCACGTTCCAGCGCATTCTGTTTCCGGTCGATTTTTCCAATCAGGACCACGAAGCGGCCCCGTTCGTGAGAGCGATGGCAGAACGCTTCCAATCACAGGTCATCCTATTGCATGTGACTGACGGAATTCCTGCGTGGCAGGGATACCCAGAACCAGGGACCCTTGAGCCAGTACTGGACTTTGCGAGTCTGATGGACGCACGGAAGGAACAGCTGTGTGACCATCTTGCAAAGGAATTCGTGGGGCCTTGGGTTGCACGAGTAGTCGAAATGGGCGATCCGGCGCGGGAGATTGCAAGGTGTGTTCGGGAACACAAGATCGACCTGATCATGATGCCGACCCATGGACACGGCCCATTCCGGAGATTCCTGTTGGGTTCAGTTGCGGCAAAGGTTCTGCACGACGTCGCGTGTCCAGTATGGACTGGCGTGCACACGGATCAGCTGTGGTCGCAAGGGCACGATAAGTGGCGCCGGTTTCTGTGTGCCGTGGATGCTGATCCAAGAGACGCCGCACTGCTCCGCTGGGCGGCTCAGTTCTCCGCCGAACAGAAAGCTGAACTCAGGGTAATCCACGCCGTTCATGCATCCTCGCCGATTGCGGAAGGGCAGGAATCGCCTCCGCTTCACGATTATCTGCTGGCCGATGCCAAAGAACGCCTGGCGAAGGTGCAAACCGATGCAGGCACGGATTTCGAAATCGAGATGCAGGCCGGAAAAGTGGAGAAGGTTGTGCGCGAAACTGCTGCCGCATGGGATGCAGACCTGATCCTCATCGGACGTGGCGTTATCCGCGGCGTGCTCGGCGGCTTACGGAGTGAGGCCTACGCAATCATTCGGGAGGCTCCATGCCCGGTGATCAGCGTATGATCACGGGCCAGGACAACCGTACACATTAAACCACCACATGCACGCCTCGGCGCGCTTTTTGATGCCGAGCATCATCTTGCGCTCCATGATGAAGTGTGCCGGATCGAACAGTAGATAGGCGAAGGCTTTCTGCCATACGCTCCCGCTCGGGCGGGACCACGATCGTAATATGTTCTGACCAAGACTTGATCTGACAAACAAGCAGGTTCTCAAACATTCGCGCGCAAACATTCGCGCGAGCCTGTTCAGTTTTGTTCAGAATTGTGAACAGGTGAACATGAGCTAAGCCGCTGAGGAGGAGTCGCGGTCGTTTCCCAGCACGAGGAACGGCCTCAAGATTATTGGCGATTTTGTGGTCTGATGTTCTAGCCGAAGTACTTGCTCATACGCGCTCGGGAAGAATCACATCCATGTGACAGCGCGATTGCTCTCGGATTTGTAGGCGTTAGTCACTTCCTGAACTGGTCTCAGAGCGATTGTAGGGCTTCGTTTCATTTGTCAACAGCGACGTTCGTTGCACATGTCTCGACCTTCTTGAGTTGGAAACCAGCGCGGCCGCCCGCGACCCTGAGATCCAAAAACACTTACCCACGGAGAGGCTCATACCGCAGTGGTTTCGAGCAATGAAGTGATAGCCACTGTCCATTTGGTCACATTCCTCCAGTTCCACTACGGGAAAGCAAGGATCGGTCATTCTGTCCGCATGTGGAGCGCTGGATTGTAGCATCACGACACCGCGAGGATGGCCGCGCTTTTGGCCTGCATCACCTTCACAGAACTCGGATAGCTACAGGAAATAGCCCAAAGTTGGCCCACGAACTACTACTTCGACCAAAGTGCGTTAGAAACACAGTGGTTAGACCTGTTACTAAACGGTCTGAAAACCTTTATTCGTGAGTTCGATTCTCTCCCGCGCCTCCAACTAAAATCAGGTCCGCTTCGCCAACACTTGCCCGATACCCCGTCGGTTATAGAAACTCTATAGATGCCAGAGATTTGTTCCAATCCCTCACGCGCGACGAGCACGGAGCGCCGAAAACAATCGGCGAACAGGACAACCCACACTTCCTTCGTATTGAGACCGTCCTCTATAGAGGGAGTCGGAGTCTACGCAACGCATGATATCGAGGCAAACGTGCAACTGGATTTGTGGGGTGATGAGCCGGAAAATCGCTGTCACGTCTCCGAAATCCACGCTGATAGTGCAGACTTGATAAGCAGGTATGGGGTCTTCCTCGACGGAGTCGTCTGGTTTCCGCCGCGCTTCAATCGGATGGCCATCGGTTGGTATCTCAATCATTCGGACTCTCCGAATGTGGAGTGGCGCGACACTGACCAGATCTATTCAGCGACGGCAATATCGGCAGGGGATGAACTTACAATTGACTACCGGCTTCTCGAACCATCCGGGACTCTGAACTTCCATAAGCAAAGTTGATTCGCGGGGTCAACTTTCCGAGTTTCGTCAATCCTCACAAATGGGCTAGCCCGCATTTTGTTGGGCTAACCCGTTGCATCACATCGAAGACGGGCCGTCTACGCAACCCTCTGAGTTTCAAGTAGAAATCCAAATAATTTAACCCTCCGAACTAAGCCGGCGTAGTCCGTTTGGTTAGCTCTTCTTGAGAATTGTTAATACATGTGACCGCTGTTAAGGTCCAATTGGAGGTTCTGGAATGAGGTCCCTACACACACTAATTATGGCGGTCGCGACCGTTGCTTTCGCATCGGCTGCCATCGCCCAATGCAATCGCATCGACGCAAGCGCGATCGATGGTTGCACGCCGGACGCGTTTCAAGTGCGCTACGCGTCGAATCTGAACAAGGGTGACTCCTTGATCAACATCACCAACACCGGTACGACCCAATCAGGGTCAACTGCCGCGAACATCTGCGTCAACGTCTATGCGTTCGGAGCTACTGAGGAGATGGTCTCCTGCTGCAGTTGTCTGGTAACGCCGAATGCGCTGGTCTCGTTGTCAGTTCAGGGCGATCTGATCAGCAACACGCTCAGTCCCGCGACGCCGACCGCAGTGGTGGTCAAGCTCGTGGCCACTGAGACTGGAACTGGCAACAGTTGCAACCCCGGCCGGGAGAATCGACTTGCGCGAGGAATGCGCGCCTGGGGTACGACTCTTCATGCTCTGCCGACTGTACCGGTGAGCTACGGACTGACGGAGACGCGTTTCCTGGAAGGTGGGCTGAGCCAGAAGGAATGGGATCATGTCACTGCCTTCTGCGGTTTCATCAATGCCAATGGTAGCGGCTTCGGGATTTGCAAGTCTTGCCGTAGCGGCGGACTCGGGGGAGCGAAGGAGGAGTAAGGTCACTCGCGCGGCGGTCGTGAATTCTTAATCCCGACCGCCAACCACCAATGATCTTCACCGGGACGATCGATGAAGCCGGCCAATCGCGTTGTTACGTTGAATCCGTGTTGGGATAGCGCGTCGACAGTGCTGTCCATCGTTGTTCCGTGCGGATACCCAATGGAGGCTGAGTCATCGTCTGAAGGATTACGATCAAGAATTACCAGCCGGCCGTCGGCACGAAGCGACCGGAAAACATGGTCCAGCATTAGTCCTGGATTCTGGAATTCGTGATACGTATTCGCGATGAGCACGGCATCGATCGCCTGTGCTGGTAAGTGCGGATCGTCCACGTCACCGGCAATTATCTGAATATTATGCGGGGGCCTGAAAGCCGCCCTGATCCACAAGAACGACAATGACAACTTGCGCAGGTCCACCGCGAGCACATTCCCGCTGGAACCTACTACCTTGGAGAGCTTTAGAGTGAAGTAGCCGGCCCCGGATCCAAGATCTGCTACGACGCTGCCTTCATGTATCTTCAGGGCGCCGATCACATCCGACGGGCGCTGCCATGTGTCACGTTGTGCCTCGATCGAATCCAGTTCGTGGATCGTGGACAGCCCGGAGTACAGCACGTACATCGTCGCGAAGACTGCGACTGCTGCTACGGGAAACAGCAGCAGCCTCAGGCGATGCTGTCGCGAATCGTTGTGGGTGCCCACGGCCAGCATTTACGCACCTGAATGCGCGATCCCCTCGCGATCGGACACACTCACAGCGAGATTCGGGTGCGCCGGATCTCGCTGTGATCGCATCGGCTAAAACTTCACCATGACGCCCGCACTGATGGATGCCTGGCCGCGGCGTAGATCCGGGCTGTGGCCAGGTCGTTCGTGCCTGCCGACGCTCCGGTATTGCACACGAATTGAGACGGCAAGCCGTTGTTTCCTCCCGGCGGCGTAATGCCTCCGCGACCCGAGAAATACGGTATGTCGGCGTGACGATAGCCCGTTTCGAACCACCAGGTGATGTATTGGCGCGGCATCCACTGCAGGTTGACGTTCGCGTCCCACATGTGCGCCTTGTCGCCGGGGTTTTCGGTGAAGTACGGCGATCCGGATATCGCATCGGCGCCATTGATTGGCGGAATCAGCGTCAGATAGCGGCCCGGATTGTTCATTCTTCCGCCGCCCATCGTGAGCGCAAACAAATCCTTTTTGAACCAAATGCGGTTATACCCCATGAACCCGAGGAACTGCTGCTTCGGGCCACCTTTACCGCCGTGGCAAGTGACCCCGCCTCCGTATTCGCATCCGGCATCGCCGGTCAGGGAGAAAGCCATTTTGGAGATGCCAGTCGATTCAGGACGATTGAAATAACGCACCTCGATGCTGTCGTCGGTGTGCAGACGGACTCGTGCCGGATTTCCGAGGGTATCTGTTCCGTTGCCGTAGTTATTGAACACCAATGACAACCACTCTTTCGGCCGGTATACAATCTGGCCGCCGAAACCGTGATGGCCGTTGAACCGGTTATAGGATTGCCATCCGTTGATAACCCATGGTTCGATCTTCAGCTTGTTGGTCGGAAACCATTGGATGCGGAGCCCGTTGAAGAACCACGGAGTGTTGGAAGAAACGTACGACGGCTGGTAGGTCCAGTTATCGAAGTTGTAGTAACTGAACAGGCCGATGTAGGATACGAAGATTCCTGCGTCCACATTGAGGCCGTGGTTGACGTCAAAGTGGTAGCCTCCATAGGCTTCCGAGACATATTTATACGCGCCACGAACGTCCCATTGACCAACGCCGGCGCTGCCATCATTGCGAGGTGTGGTGACGGCGAATAGGCCGTTCATGGTCAAGATGCGGCCGCGCACGTTCTGCCAATGGAAGTCGCCGCCGACGCTGATCTGCTCCAGTTGAAATTCGCCGGAGCGGAACACTTCCGTGGAGCCGCCCATGGAGTGGTCTTTGGGCTGGTTGAAGTCGGTGACGAAGTAAGAATCAAACCGGATTTCCGGAGTGAAGAATTTGGTGTCGATCGCGGGAGTTTTGGTGCGTGCCGTCCCGTTCAGCCAGGTGAAATCGCCATAAGCGAAGGGTGTGAAGTTATCGACGCCGGGCGTGGATGCAGGAGCTTCTAGAGCCTCGGGGACCGCGTGCTCGGGAGCTGCAGGAGCCGCGGGTTGAGGCGCTGGGACGGCCGAAGGAGCGGTTGGAGCAGCGGGCAGGGAATTGGAGGGCATCGTGACGACAGGTGTTACGGATGCGACCAAGTCGGTCCTTGGCGTGCTTGCGCTAGCTTCCACCGCTGAGAGGCGAGCCTCCAGCCGCTCGATTCGTTCGAGGAGTAGTTTTTCACGTTCGGTGAGTGGAGCAGGACTCGTGGTGCCGGCTGTCACCGGCACGGCAGCCGCGAGTTCCAGGGGAAATTCGACTCGCGCCGTCGTATTGGCCGTGATTTTAACGTGCGCCGAGGATCTCCGGAATCCATTCTTGACCGCCGCAATTTCGTATTGGCCCGGTTCGAGATTGGCGAACGCAAATGTGCCGTCAGAGCCGGTGAAGGTGGAGATGTCGGCGGGTTTGTCTATATTGTGCGCCGTAAGTTGGACACCAGCCACAGGGTTGCCGTGGGCAGCGTCTCGAGCTGTACCTGCGAGGTCCCCTGTATCGGGACCGGCAAAGGCGAACACAGGCAGCGCGCTGAACATTACTGCGGCGCGGACCGCGAGCGAATTGCGACGCTTTCGCGGCGTCCTAAGGAAGTGGGCAACAGGGCACACTTCGCACACTACTCCGTTGCGATTCATTGTGAAATCTCCTAAATTGTGAAACTGCTACTTCTTAGCGAACTGCGCGTCGAGCGCCAGATTCAGTTTCAGGACGTTGACGCGCGGTTCACCCAGCACTCCCAGATCGGGCGACTCCGTATTTTGGGCGACGAGCTGATTGACCTGGTCCACGCTCGTGCCGCGAGCCTTTGCGACGCGCGCTACTTGAGCCCGCGCGAATGCAGGGCTGATGTGCGGATCCAATCCACTACCAGAGCCTGTGACGGCATCTGCCGGGACCGGCGCTTTCGGTTTGAAAACCAGGGGCACCTTTTCGTCATTGAACGCCTTGATCAGCTTTACATCGTCGAGAGTGCCGCTCGCATCTTTGAAACTGTCCAGCGGCACAGACGATTCATACGGCAGATCGTTATCCAGGCAATAGTGCACGATGCGAAGGCTGATTCCATCGAAATCGACGACTTCATTTCCCTTGTCATCCTTTTTGGTCGTGCCGCGGATGAGCTTGGCGCTCGTCGGTCCGAGCTGGGATCCTCCGGTTGCGGTTGGATCGTATCCGTTGCCGGCATTTGACGTTCGGGAATGGAAATACTCGGGTTTCGTGAAGCCTTGGCCGATGATTTCCGAACCAATTACCTTGCCGTTCTTTTCAATAAGACTGCCGTTGGCTTTGTGCGCGAAGATCGCTTGTGCGATTCCTGTCATCAACAGCGGATAGCCGATTCCGAGTAACAGCGTCAAAAAGACCTTGATTCTAAGTCCGGTCAAAATTTGTTCCCACATGTTCGTCTCTCCCATGCAAGCTTATGCGAGTCGCAGCGCGACCAGAACCTGATCGATCAGCCAGATACCCGGGAACGGCGCGATGATTCCGCCGATCCCGTAGATCAGGAGGTTGCGCCGCAAAAGGCTGGCTGCATCCAGCGGGCGATATTTCACGCCGCGCAACGCCAGGGGTACCAGCGCGATGATGATTAGCGCGTTGAAAATTACGGCTGCGAGCACAGCGCTTTGCGGCGTGTGCAGGTTCATGATATTCAGTTTGCCGAGGACAGGGTAAGTTGCCATGAACATCGCGGGAATGATCGCGAAATACTTCGCGATGTCATTCGCGATCGAGAACGTCGTCAGCGCTCCGCGCGTGATCAGCAGCTGTTTGCCGATCGCGACCACTTCAATGAGCTTGGTCGGGTTGCTGTCGAGGTCCACCATGTTACCGGCTTCTTTGGCGGCGGTTGTGCCCGTGTTCATCGCCAAGCCAACATCGGCCTGAGCGAGGGCGGGTGCGTCGTTGGTACCGTCGCCAGTCATAGCAACCAGGCGTCCGGCGGCCTGCTCTTTCTTGATGTACTCCAGTTTGTCTTTCGGAGTCGCCTGAGCGAGGAAATCGTCAACGCCCGCTTCTCCCGCGATAGCGGCGGCGGTCAACGGATTGTCACCCGTGATCATCACGCTGCGGATGCCCATGCGGCGAAGCTGCGCGATGCGCTCTTTCATACCGCCCTTGACGATGTCCTTGAGGTGAATGATTCCGAGCAGCCGGTCACCGTCGCAGACCGCGAGAGGTGTGCCGCCGTTACGCGAAATCCGATCGCTCATTTCCTGCACATCTCCCGCGACCTGCCCGCCGGCCTCCTGCACAAACCTGCAGATCGCATCGGTGGCGCCTTTGCGCAAACGGCGGCCTTCAAAATCGACACCGCTCATGCGAGTATAGGCCGAGAACGGAATAAAAGTCGCTTCGTTTTCTGGAATGTGCCGGCCACGTAGTCCGTACTTTTCTTTTGCGAGAACGACTACGGATCGTCCCTCTGGCGTCTCGTCGGCCAGACTGGAAAGCTGTGCGGCATCGGCCAATTCTTCCGGCGCGACGCCGCTTACGGCCAGGAATTCCACCGCCTGCCGGTTTCCTAAAGTAATTGTGCCGGTTTTGTCCAGCAATAGTGAATTTACGTCGCCAGCCGCCTCGACGGCCTTGCCGCTCATCGCGAGAACGTTGTGTTGCATCACGCGGTCCATGCCGGCGATGCCGATGGCTGAGAGCAGTCCGCCAATTGTAGTCGGAATCAGGCAGACCAGCAGCGAAACCAGCACTGCAACAGTAGGCACCGCTCCGGAACCGGCTTGTGCGACGCTGAATACCGAGAACGGCTGGAGCGTGATCACGGCCAGCAGGAAGATCAAGGTTAATCCAGCGATCAGAATGTTCAGCGCGATTTCGTTGGGCGTCTTCTGCCGCTCCGCGCCCTCGACCAGCGCAATCATGCGATCGAGGAAGGTCTCGCCAGGATTTGATGTGATGCGGATCTTGATTTGATCCGAAAGCACGCGTGTGCCGCCGGTAACGGCGCTACGATCGCCGCCCGATTCGCGAATTACGGGCGCGCTTTCACCGGTGATCACGGACTCATCGACCGTGGCCACGCCTTCAATCACCTCACCGTCGCCGGGGATGTGATCGCCTGCCTCGCAGATGACGACATCTCCAAACCGCAAGGCCGAGGCTGGTACGACTTCGACACCGGCGGATTTGAGGCGCCGCGCCATCACGTCGGTCTTGGTTTTGCGGAGGGTATCGGCCTGCGCTTTGCCGCGCGCTTCGGCCATGGCCTCCGCGAAGTTCGCGAAAAGCACCGTGAACCACAGCCACAGCGCAATTTGAATTTGGAATCCTAGCCCGCCGTGCCCGGTGAAGATATCGCGCAACAGAAATACGGTCGTGAGCGCGGCTCCCACTTCGACGACGAACATGACCGGGTTCTTGAGCAACGTTACCGGGTTCAGCTTCACGAAGGAGGCTTTCATCGCCCGGCTAACGATTTCGCGGTCGAATAGAGGACGCGCGCGAACGAGTTTCTTCGGAAGCAGGGAAGTCGGATCGTCCTGTGGCATGATCGGTGATGGCTTCGGTGGTGTCAAGGTAGCTGACATGGCTAACTCCAAATGAAATGCGGCGTCAGAATCGCCGAAAACAATTTACCGCTGTACATCAGGAAATGCTCGACGATCGGCCCAAGCGAAAGCGCTGGAAAGAAGGTGAGCGCTCCGACGATGAACACCGTCCCAACCAACAGTCCGACGAACAAAGGACCATGCGTCGGGAAGGTTCCGGACGTAACCGGGATTTTTTTCTTCGCCGCGAGACTTCCCGCCGCGGCCAGTAAGGGAATCAGGAACAGGAACCGTCCGATCCACATCGCCAGGCCGATTGTCAGATCGTACCAGGGCGTGTTGGCGGTGAGTCCACCGAATGCGCTGCCGTTATTGCCCGTGCCGCTTGAATACGCGTAGAGAATTTCGCTGAGCCCGTGCGGACCATTGTTGGCCAGGTTCGCCGTCGCTGGCCCTTGCGGATTCCAGTAACCCTTCACGGGAAAACTGATCACGGAACTCAATGCCGTGAAGACGAGGATGCTGAATGCCGTGGCCATGATGGCCAGCATTGCCATCTTGACTTCCTTCTGCTCGATTTTCTTGCCGATGTATTCGGGAGTCCGGCCTACCATGAGGCCTGCGATGAAGACCGCCAGAATGCAATAGAGCAAGATGCCATACAGGCCAGCGCCGACCCCGCCAAAGATTACTTCTCCAGTCTCCATGTTGAACAGAGGAACCAGTCCTCCGAGCGCGGTGTAACTGTCGTGCCAACCATTCACAGCGCCGCAGCTCGCATCGGTCGTCACTGTGGCGAAGAGAGCCGAATTCGCAATTCCGAACCGGACCTCTTTGCCCTCCATGTTCCCGCCAGGTTGTCCTGCTCCCGCTGTCGCTTCCACCCCGAGCTTTGACAGGATGGGATTCCCTGCCTGTTCGAAGTGGTAACAGACAAATACGCCGATCAGAAACATGACCGAGAAGGCAGCAAAAATAGCCCAGCCTTGGCGCGTGTCCCCGACCATTTTCCCGAACGTATATGTCAGCGCGCCGGGGATCACGAAGATGAGAAACATCGCGAGAAGATTACTGACCGGAGTCGGATTCTCGAAAGGATGCGCCGAGTTGGCGTTGAAATAGCCGCCGCCATTCGTGCCGAGCTGTTTGATCGCTTCTTGTGAGGCAACGGGTCCCTGGGCGATGACTTGCTTGGCGCCTTCTACCGTCGTGACTTCGGTGTAGGGTTTGAAATTCTGAATCGCGCCTTGCGAAACGTACAGTAATCCGCCAATGATCGAAATCGGTAGCAGCACATAAACGGTCGCGCGAGTCACGTCGACCCAGAAATTACCGACGGTCCTCTTTTCTTGCCGGGCGAATCCTCGAATGAGCGCAACCGCGACGGCCATTCCGGCTGCTGCCGACGCGAAGTTTTGAACCGCGAGCGCCGCCATCTGAACGAAGTAGCTCAATGTCGACTCGCCCGAATAGGCCTGCCAGTTCGTGTTTGTCACAAAACTCGTTGCTGTGTTGAAAGCAAGATCCGGCGGCACTTGGCCTGCGCCGAAGTGTTGCGGATTCAACGGCAAGAATCCCTGTAGCCGTTGCAGGAGATATGTCAGCAGAAATCCGAATAAGCTGAAACTCAAAAGTGACGCAGTGTACGCTGTCCAGCGCTGTTCGACGTCTTCCTTGACGCCTGAGGCTTTGTAAGTCAGCACCTCGAGCCATCGCAGGACCGGATGCAGGAATGTCCCCTGTCCTTCAAACACTCGTGCCATGAACGAGCCGAGTGGCTTCGCGCAGGCAAGAATCAGCCCTAGAAAGATAACGATTTGAAGAATGCCTATTGCAGTCATAACGGTTTCCTCAGAACTTCTCCGGACGGAGAAGCGCGTAGATCAAGTAAATGAATAAGCCTATTGAGGCGATTCCAGCAATGATGTAATCCATGGCATTCGTCTCCTAAAGCCGGTCGCAAGCTTTCGTAAACGCCCAGCAGAGCAGCAAAAACACACAGCCCACGGCTACGTAGAACAGATCGAGCATAAACTTACTCCGTCTCTTTGAAAATTACTTCCAAGCCCGCTCGCCGTAGTTCTCGTGCGAGAAGCTGGTCGCGAGTGGGCCACAACCGGCGCGTCCGGCCGCCCAAGACCACAATTGCGCCGGGGCCCAGGATCGAACTTAGTGTGTGAACTCGATCGCGGCAGAGGTATATCTGCACTTGAGTCTCCACAGGACCCTGGCCGGCAAGTACTCGAAAACGCTTCTCATTGAAATCAATGAGTACATTCGGGTGTTCCAAGGGAAGCGGATGAGGCACCACCTGGGGGACCAACAGGGTAATTCGGGCGCCTAAACGCGCTGCCAAGGTTCCCGCCTCTTTCAGCGCCACCAACGTCGATTCAACGGACGTAAATACAACGAAAATGCCCAGACGACGTTCGGTCTCACCAGTTCCTTGCTGAGTGGGGCGTTGTTTTGCAGGCACCAGGATTTTCTCGATTGTGAGGGACATGTTACCTTCCGCTCCCACGAACCGAGAATAGCTCCTAGGTCCTGAAGAAGTCATAGAAAAGGCATGAAGAAGTTATAAAGATCGGAGAATTCATCGGAATGCAACTCTTTGAAATTGTGCGATTTGACCCAGCCAGTCCTGCGCAGCACCACGCAAGAGTTGGACGAGTCTCCGGCTTGTCCAGGCAAGCCGGAGACTTACCCAACATAGTCAGCGTACCTTCGAAACTGTTGTTGTGACTGCTGGCACCACCGCTTTGCCTTCCTGGTAGCGATGCCACATTACCAAGAGCGCACTGGCCACAAAAATCGACGAGTATGTTCCGATCACAATGCCGGCGCAGAGCGCGAACGCGATCCCATTGAGAACTTTCCCACCAAGGAAATACAAGGCGAGACAAGCAAGTAAGGTCAGACCAGCCGTAAGCGTTGTCCTGCTCAAAGTTTGGTTGATGGATTGATTGACGACTTCAAGGAAATCCACGCGCCGTTTGGTGCGGAGATTCTCGCGCACACGATCGAGGACAACGATTTTGTCATTCATCGAATAGCCGATCAGTGTCAGCAAGGCCGCAATCACAGTCAGATCGATCTCGCGTCCGGTAAGGGAGAACAGACCGAGCGTGATGATGACGTCATGTATAGTCGCGATCACAGCCGCCGTACCCGAAATCAATCTGAAGCGAAAAGCGACATAGATCAGCATGCCTCCGAGCGCACACAACGTCGCGAGCACCGCCTGATTGCGAAGCTCCTGGCCGGCACGCGGACCCACCATTTCCACAGAGCGGAGATTGAAGCTGCCGAGACCGGCTTCCTGCGATATGGCGGCGAGTGTCTTCTGGTCGACACCCGGCAGTTTGCCGAGTTCGGACATATTGCCGATCAGACCGTTCTTGTCCCGATCCCGATAAGTCAATATCTCGGAAGTCAGCTTCTTGACGTCCTGATCGGAAGCGGTTGGCAAGGCCTTGCGAACCCGGCCCTCGAGAGCCGCCTGGTTGGCGTTATTCAGATCCAGCTTTCCGCCGAGATTCGCGTACTTTTCACGCAATGTCTCTTCGACAGTCTGCCGCACTTGGGCCAAGCTCTGTTCGTCGGCCAGCTCCGTCCCGATGATGACTTCGCCGGTGCCCTGACTTTCTTGCAGGCTGATCTCGCCCTTGACCTTCGCGGACAACGCCTGCCTCAGGTCGTCCAGCTTGGGGACGTGGTCGAACTTGACGTACATCAAAGTGCCGCCGCGGAAGTCCAAGCCATACTTCGGCCCGCCATGCATGATCAGGCTCACCAGGCTGATGACAATCGCGAGGACCGACGCCCCGATCGTCAAATTGCGCTTGGAGAGGAAATCGACGTTGACGTCCTTGAACAGCTCCATTTTGCCGGTGCCGATGCTGAGCTGCGGCATGCGTGGCCTGCGTGCAAGTTCGACCTCAAAGATCGCTCGCGATACAAACACCGCGGTGAAAACGTTCGCCACGAGACCAATCACCAACGTTACGGCAAAGCCGCGCACCGGGCCGGTACCGAAGATGAACAGAAATGCACTCGCTACGATGGTTGTGACGTGCGTGTCGACAATCGTGCCCCACGCGCGAGCGAAGCCTGAGGAGATCGCGGCCGGTATTGCCTTGCCGGTGCGCAGTTCTTCCTTGATTCGTTCGAAGATTAACACGTTCGAGTCAACTGCCATCCCGATGGAAAGCACTAAGCCCGCAATTCCCGGCAGCGTCCACGTCGCGTCTATGTAACTGAGCGCGGCCACGGTCATGATGGTGTTGAGTAGAAGCGCGAGCATCGCGTTGAAACCCGCGCCACGGTAATAGAGAAGAAGCGCCGCGATAATCAGGGCCAATCCAAGAATGCCGGCCGAGATGCCTTGGCGAATCGAATCCGCACCCAAGGATGGGCCGACGGTACGCTCTTCGATAACTTTCACTCCGGCGGGCAACGAACCGGCGCGGAGATTGAGCGCGAGATCGGAGGCGTCTTCACGGCCGGAGGCGCCGGTGATCCGTCCCTGATCGGAAATCTTCCCCTCGATCGTGGGAGCGCTCAACACAACGTTGTCCAGGACGATGGCGAGACGGTTGCCGACATTCGCCCCAGTGAATCGTTCGAAGCGCTTCGCGGCATCTTGTGTCAGAACAAAACCGGTATCCCAGCGGCCGGACGCATCGCTCTGCTGCGGGTGCGCGTCTCGTACGTCGCGGCCCGTGACAACCGGAGATCGTGCCAGAAGCCACCAATTCTCACCCGCTGAGCCGCGTACGATTTTAGTTCCGAGGGGCATGATCCCGCCATTTTGGGCAACCGCTGCCTCGCGGGAAGGGAACGGGCCGCCTTTCACTTCGCAGAGTTCGAGCTGTGCCGCAGTTTGCAGGATTCCCTTCACACGAGCAGGATCATCGACTCCTGGCAGTTGGACCAGGATCTCGCCTTCCCCGCTGCTTCCGCCCCGCGCCTGAACGCTTGCCTCCGCGACACCAAGACCGTTTACTTTCTTCTCGATGGTGTTCATGCTTTGGGTGACCGTATCCTGCCGTAGCTTTACGGCTGCTTCGGGTCGAATCGATAGCCGATAATCCGTCGAGTTCTCCGCGGACAGGAGCCACTGTTGTCCGACCGCGTCATTGATGATGCGCCGGAAATCGGCGGATTTCGCCGCAGGGACTCCCTTGACTGTAATCTGGATCGTATTCGCAGTCTCGATCGAGTTTGGTTCGTTCCGATCGATCGATGCATAGTCGAGAGATTCTTTTCGAAGGGCTTCCTTCAGGCGTTCGATTACGCCGTCGGCTTCGGACTTGAACGCATCCTGAATCTGCATCTGCAGCACGATGTGGCTGCCGCCCTTCAAGTCAAGACCAAGCCGAATGTTCTTTTTCCAATTTTCGGCCAGTTCCTCTTTGGATTTCGGGAGTCCGATGATCCCAAACACGCAGAGAACGACGATCGTGACGATAAATGCCCACTTCCAACGTAAGTTCTTAGTCATTTCCTTTTCCTTTCTATTTGCAACACACACGCCCTGTTACTGCGCGATACACACGCAGAGAGGCAGAGCGGGATTAAAATGCGCGGCGCTGATGCCGCAAGCTTTTAGTTGGAAAGGATCGACGTTGGAGGTGCGCGTCCGAGGGGCTCGCGCGTCGGGACGATGGTGAACGAAGGCGATTCAACGTAGCAGGTTCGCGCTGAGGGATGATCGGGCGGCCGATC
>Ga0335069_10002124_pt1 | contig 30892 bp, 30 predicted proteins | sample Lox_Sample_11_FD_206714 | JGI IMG/M metagenome (GOLD analysis project Ga0335069, IMG submission 206714) | Soil microbial communities from Loxahatchee National Wildlife Refuge, Florida, United States - Lox_Sample_1.1 | ecosystem: Environmental > Terrestrial > Soil > Wetlands | place: USA...
CAACTTCCCTGCCGAAGAGACGCAGCTCACGCCCAACCTGCTGGTGTATGCCGACCTCCTGGCGATCGGCGACGCCCGGTGTCTCGAGACCGCGCAGCTTCTCCGTGGCCCACTCATCGCTCGACTTGTCTGATCGTGCCGTCCTCCGGCCGTTAGCCGAGCTGCTCGCAGCGGTCGGCGCAGCAGCCGGCGAAGCGCCGCTCCTCTTGATCGGCGCTGCCGCGCGCGACCTCCTCCTCGTCCATGCGCACGGCATCGATGCCGCCCGGGCCACCGAGGACACCGACGTGGCGTTGGCTGTTGGTAGCTGGAACGACTTTCAACGGTTGCGTGAGGCTTTCCTCAGGTCGGGTGAATTCACCGCTGACGGTCCACCGCATCGCCTCTGGCGTAGAGATCAACGCCTGGACATCGTCCCCTTTGGCGGCGTAGAGCGATCGGACCGGAGCATCGAGTGGCCAACGAAGGGCGGGGAGGTCATGAACGTCGCAGGGCTTGCTGAGGCGCTGGCGACAGCCATCGCCGTGACGTTGCCCGGCGGCGTCTCGATCGACGTCGCCTCTCTGCCGGCCCTGGCCCTTCTGAAGATCTGGGCCTGGAAGGACAGACGACACGTCGCGCCCGGCAAGGATGCTTCCGACATCTGGATGTTGCTGCGGCACTACGCGGACGCCGGCAACCAGGATCGGCTCTACGGCGAGGAAGGTGAGGCGCTCGCGGCACACGCTTTCGACCTCGAGCAGGCCGGTGCCTGGCTCCTTGGCAAGGACGCCCGCCAGGTCCTGGTCCACGGTCCTGATGCTCGCCAGTCGCTCGAGAGCCTGGATGCGGTATTGAAGCCTGAGATCGCTCCGGATGGCACCCTGCGCCTCGTTACGCAGATGCCAACCGGAGACCGTGATCGTCAGTTGTTGCTGCTGACGGCATTCTGCGCCGGCCTATTCGAGGCCGGCCTGTCCCCAAGCTGACAGCGGGACAGGGCGAAGGCGGCGTCGAGGACTCTAGGCCGGAAGGGTGAATCGGATGGCGCGCTAGAGAGCCTGATCGCGTTGGGCGCTACCGGTTCCGCCTACCAGATTGCTGAAGCCTACGCGTTCCGTAAGGAGGCGGACAAAGCGTTCGAGTGGCTGGAGCGCGCCTTTGCGCAACGGGACGCAGGCCTCACGTTTATGCGCGCCGACCCGCTGTTAGAACCCATCCGCGGCGACAGGCGTTACGGGGACTTCCTCAAGAGAATGAACCTTCCGACCTGAACTGGACGGTTTCGTCATAGCGCGCCCCGGGGAACCAGCACGCGGCACGTCTGGTTTCTCGAACGGGACGCGATGCCCCGGCGCCGGCCCCACCATGCCTCGTCACTTCACCATGCACAGCCTTCGGCACACGTTCTGCTCATTGCTCATCGCCGCAGGCGTGAGCCCCGTCTACGTCCAACAGCAGGCTGGGCACGCTGACGTGGGGTTCGCCGTCCGCGTCTACGGCTCGTGGTTCGCGGTAACCGCAGCGGGCGCGATGGACCTCTTGGCGCGACGGCGCTCCAGGCCTACCGGTGGCAAAAACGGGCCGAACCGGTAGCACGCTCGAAGGCGTGTCCCCGGAAGATCTTGAGCCGACGGGAACTACTCCTCGTCCTTGTGCACGTGGTCCTCGAACTCCTTGATGAAGGAGAGCGTGCGCAGGTCGGCCATGCGGTCGAGGTACACGTGGCCGTCCAGGTGGTCGCACTCGTGCTGGATGACGCGGGCGAAGAAGTCGGCGGCCTCCAGGGAGTAGGGCTTGCCGTGGCGGTCCTGGGCGTCGAGCTGGAGGCGCTTGTAGCGCGGGACCACGCCGCGCAGGTCGGGGACGGAGAGGCAGCCTTCCCACGCCGACTCGCGCTCCTCTCCGAGCGGGGTGACCGTGGGGTTCACCAGGACCATGAACGGCACCTCGGCGCGCGAGCGGTCGTCCGAACCCGGCACCTCGATCACGGCCAGGCGCCAGCTCTCGTGCACCTGTGGCCCCGCCAGGCCCACGCCCTCGTACTCGTACATGGTCTCCCGCATGTCGTCGATCAGCTTCTGGAACAGAGGATCGCGAAAAGCCTGCTTCGGGACCGGTTGCGCCGCGGTGCGGACCACGGGGTGTCCGATACGGGCGATCTTCAGTATGGACATGGGCTCCTGCCTGGTGAGCTCCTCGCGCCAGTCTACGTCGGTCTCGCCAGGGAGGGCTCTCAGTCGATCTCGAAGGCGAGGTAGTGCAGCATCCCGTTCCGCTCGATCTGGACCACGGCCGGGTCGCCGTCCTTCATGTCCTGCACCGCCCGCTTGAGCTCCGACAGTGAACCGACCGTGACGCCGTTCACCGCGTGGATGACGTCCCCCGGCTGGAAGCGGTCTCCGGGCGGAGCGGCGTCGGCGGACATGGCGGCGACGACCACTCCGCCCGGGGCGCGCAGGGGGCTGAGCGCTTCCGCCAGCGGCCCGTCCAGGTCGATCCCCAGGACGTCGAGCTGGGGGACCAGGTTCGTCTCGGGACGGACCATCTCCAGATAGTGCGCGGGATCGTCCGGGCGTTCGACGACCCTCGGCTGGAGCTTGAGCCGCTCCTCGCCCCGCTGCACGTCGAGCACGGCCGTCGCGTCCGTGGCGTGACGGTACAGGCTGAAGGCGAACTGACGGACGTTGCCCACCGGGCGTCCGTCCACCGCCACGATCACGTCCCCGATATGCAGTCCAGCGCGAGCGCCGGGTCCGCTCTGGTCGATGTCCGCCACGATCACGCCGCTCTGCGGCAGGTGCATGGCGGCCACCATGGTCGGCGTCACCGTCTGCATCTGCGCGCCGATCACGCCGCGGTGGACGTGGCCGTGCGACCGGAGCTGCTCGACGATCGTGCGAACCGTGTTGGCGGGGATGGCCAGCCCGACGCCTTCGCTGCCGCCCGACTGGCTGAGGATCATGGTGTTGATGCCGACGACCTCGCCGCGCGAGTCGACCAGCGGACCGCCGGAGCTGCCGGGGTTGATGGGGGCGTCGGTCTGGATGTAGGCGAGCGATTCGTCAGGCCCCAGCTGCCGCGCCACCGCGCTGACGACGCCCATGGTGACCGTGTTGCCCAGGCCCAGGGGGGAGCCGAACGCCAGCACCAACTGGCCCTGCCTGAGCTTGTCGGAGTCGGCGAGCCGCAGCGGCTGCAGGTCCTTGGCCGCCACCCGCAGGAGGGCGAGATCGGTGGCGGTGTCGACACCCACCACCGTCGCCTCCAGCTTCGCCCCCGGGGTGTGCCCGGGGTGGCCGGTCCGCGCGGAATCGGCGGGCAGCGCCGGCTGCACCGCGATCCGCCCCGCGCCGGAGACGACGTGTGCGTTCGTCACCACCAGCCCGTCGGCGTCGATCACCACGCCCGAGGCCGTGCCCTGCTGTTTGGTGAGCACCTGGCCCTGGCGCTGGCCCAGGGCGTAGCCGCTGGTGAAGATCTGGACCACCGAGGGCGACACCTGGGCCGCGATCCCTTCGAAGGCGCGGCTCATCGTCTCGAAGGCGCCGGCGGGTTCCGGCTGTCGGGGGGCCTCGGGGGAGGAGCCGCCGGCCCGGGCGGGCGCCACGGGGACGAGCCCGAGAAGGGCTGCGGGCAGCAGCAGGTTACGGATGCGCATCGATCGGATCACCATGGCCTCTTTCTTCACCAACGCGGCGGAGTCTCGGCGGCGTTCTCGCGCTCGATTACTTGAAGAACTCCTCGCGGTCTCCGGCCACGACCTCGAACACCTGGATCGACTCGGCGCGCAGCACCTGCATGTCGATCGCCTGTCCGGGCGCATTCCTCCACAGCGCGCGGTAGAGCTGGCGCAGCGTGTGCACCGGCTGGCCGTCCACGCTCACCAGCAGGTCGCCGCGCTGCAGGCCCGCTGCCTCCGCCGGCCCGCCGGTGACGATGCCGGAGATGGCGACGCCGTCCTCGCTGGCCTGCGGGTAGAAGCCGATCCAGGCATGCCGCTCGGAGGCCGGCGGCGGCTCGCCCCTCTCCAGGCGCGGCCGGCGCTCGAGGAACAGGCCGACGGGGATGGCCAGGCTGTAACGGCCGACCGCTCCCAGCCCGAGCGAGACGACGCCGACCACCCGCCGCTGCAGGTCGAACAGCGGCCCGCCGGCGAGGCCGGGGTTCACGATGGTGGTCATGACGGCCTGGTCGAGCATGTACTCCCAGAACGCCTCGAAGGGGCCCACGAACGAGACGTGGCCGCTGGCGCCCCGTCGCTCCTTGTCTCCCGTGCAGGTGAGCAGGAACACGGGGTCGCCCGCTCGCGCCGGCTCGCCGTCCGCGAGGGCGGCCGGCTGCAGGTCGGGCCCGCTCACCGTCAGCAGGGCCAGCCCGCTGTCGTGGTCCAGAGCCAGTCGCTCGGCGGTGCGGGAGCGCCCGTCGATGCCGACCACCTCGACCTGCGATGCGCCGAGCACCAGGTAGTGCGCGGTGAGCACGGTGCCCGGCGCCACCACCACGCCGGCGCCCATGCGCTCCTCGCCGAGAATCGCGGCCGAGGGGTGGCGGGGCGGGACCTGGGCGTGCAGGTACACCACCGAGGCAGCGGCGACGCGGGGAATGATGAGGGGAGAGTCCGTGGCCGTCTCCGGGAGCGCGTCAATTATAGGCGGCTGCAGCCGGAGCCGGCGGGCGCCAGCGCGGTGGCGCGGAGGCGGTGCCGGCGGCTACTTGGCGCGGTAGGTGATGAGGCCGCGCTTGAGGTCGTAGGGCGAGACCCCCACGGTGACGCGGTCGCCCTGGATCACGCGGATGCGGTACTGGCGCATCTTGCCGTTCAGGCGGGCCAGCACCTCGTGGTTCTCGCTGATCTTGATCTTGTAGTTGCCGCCGGCCAGGACCTCGGTCACGACTCCCTGCAGCTCGATCAGGTCTTCCTTGCTCATTCACTCTCCGTGGCGAGGCCCGGCCCCCGGGGACCGGTCCGCCAACCGGTGATTATGGGATCGCGCTGCCGGTCCGTCCAGTCAGCGGCCGGTGCGGGTCCAGTCGACGAGCCCGGCGCGGGTGGCCGGCTGGCAGCGCGGGCAGAACCAGGAGTCCATGCCCTTCACCCCGGCGGTGCGCAGCCTGCCCCCGCAGCGGGGGCAGGTCTCCCGGCGCCGGACCTTGAGGAAGTCGCGCACCTTCACCTCGATCGGCTCCGCCCGGCGTTCCACCTCCGCCACCGCCTCCCTCATCACCTTGACGATGGCGTCGTGCAGGCGCACGCCGTCCTGGTGCGTCAGCGAGCGGCAGAAGGTCTTGGGATGGATGCCCGCCTCGAACAGCACCTCGTCGGCGTAGGCGTTGCCCAGGCTGTCGAGGGCCCGCTTGTCCAGCAGGAAGACGCGCACCTGGTCGCGGCGGTGCTTGAGCAGGCTGACGAAGCGCTCGCGGGTGAACTCGGGGGAGAGGATGTCGAGGCCGCCCGTCTGCATCCCGGGCACGGCCTTCCAGTCGTCGGTGAGGATCAGGTAGGCCTTGCCCATCTTCTTGTCGTCGAGGTAGCGCAGCTCCACGTCGCCGAAGCCCAGGGCGAAGGCCATCGTCCCCTCGTCGGCCTCGCCGGGCGTCACCAGCCGGAAGCGGCCGGCGAGCATGGGGTTCACCGCCAGGTCCAGCCCCTCGAAGCGGAAGACCAGGAAGTGCGACTTGCGGAAGACCTCCTCCAGCGGGCGCCCCAGCAGCAGCGAGAGGTTGCCGCGCACGGCGAAGCGCAGCACCACGGGCTCGCGCACCCGCTCCGCGCCCACCCGGCGGCCCACCAGCCGCTCGCGCACCCGCGACAGGATGTAGAGGAGGTCGGGGAGCTCCGGCATGGGCGTCCCTCCGCTCGAGGCGATTCTCGTACGGAGGCAGGCGCGCTACAACGTGGGACCTGACCCCACGAACTCGCGCAGCTCGGCCTCCAGGAAGGGAACGCAGATGACTGCGTTGCCACCGTGGATGGAGCGGCCGCCGTCGAAGTTGAAGAAGCGCGCGCCCGCCTCCTCGGCCAGGATCTTCAGGGGGGCGAGGTCCCAGGCCTTCGCCGCCAGCTCCAGCCAGACTTCGGCGCGGCCGGAGGCCACCAGCATCGCGTCCTGGCAGCCGCCCATGCTGCGCACCGCCCAGTAGCCGGCCAGATGGCCGAGGAGGCGGTCGGCGAAAGGGGCGCGGGGGACGCTGTCGAAGCCGGTCAGGCAGGCGATGGCCCGTTCGCGGCGGTCGATCGACGAGACGCCCAGCCGCCTCTCGTTGCAGAAGGCTCCCTGCCCGCGGACCGCCCAGTACATCTCTCGCTGCGCGGCCAGGTTGCAGACGCCGAGCACCACCTCGCCGTCGGCCTCCAGCGCGATCAGGTTGCTCCAGGTCGGCAGGCCGCGCAGGAAGTCGCGGGTGCCGTCGATGGGGTCCACGATCCAGCGCCGGCCGCTGCCGCCCGCCTCGCGGGCGCCCTCCTCGCCCAGGAAGCCGTCCCCCGGGAAGGCCTCGTGCAGCGCGTCCACGATCAGCCTCTCGCACTCGCGGTCGGCGACGGTCACCGGCGACAGGTCCTGCTTGTCCTCGCTGGTGACGCCGCGGGCGGCGTGGCGGAGCGCCAACTCGCCCGCCCGCCGCGCCACTCCTCGGCAGACCTCGATCTCGCTGTGCCACTGCATGCGGCCCATTGTGCCGCAGCCGGCCGGTTTCCCGGTTGCCGGAGAGGGGGCTATTTCCCGCTCGGCCTGCCCGCCGGCGTCGGCGTGGCCTCGACCTCGGCCTGGAACTCCGCGAAGGCCTTCGGCGGCGAGCCCGCGAACAACCCCTGGCCCTGCTTCCGCCACAGCAGCGTGCCCCCGTGCGCGTCGTACACGGAGAACAGGTCGGCGGTGGAGGACAACTCCACCTGTCCGGAGCCGAGCCCGCCCAGCGGCCCGCGGCCGCCGCCGCTCCCGCCACCGATGCCGGCGCCGCCGGCGCCGCGCCGGCCGATCCGGACGGCGATCCACAGCTGGGCCTGCTGCGGGGTGGTGGTGATCGCGTACTTTCCCCACTGCTCGACGGCGCCGCGGACGGCGTCGAGCGCCTGCCGGTCCTCGGGGTAGATGTCGTAGGGGGCCGAGATGGCCTGTTGCTCGCTCAGGAAGCCGTGGCCGGTGTCGTAGCCCAGGCACACGTAGCGGGCGAGGGCGAGCTGGGCGTGGACCTTCCTGGCCGCCAGGGCGGCCGCCGGGAGCACCCCGGCCAGCGCCGCGGCGAGGGCGAGCGCGGTGCCTTTGCGCATGGCGATCCCTCCTGCTCGACTATAGCCTTTGCGCGGCCGGGCGGCGGCGCGGAGAATGAGACCGCGCGTGAGCCCCCAGATCGTCGTCGGCCTGAACGCGGTGATCGTGGCGGTGACGGACGAGGAGCCGCGACTGCTCACCGTCGAGCGGCCGGAGCACGCGCGCGCCGCGCCGGCGGCGAGCGGTCCCGCTCTGCCCTTCGGCCCCCTGGACCCCGCCGGCCACCGCACGCTGGAGCTGGGGCTGCGGGCCTGGGTGCGCGAGCAGACCGGCCTCGAGCTGGGCTACGTCGAGCAGCTCTACACCTTCGCCGACCGGCACCGCGACCCCCGGGAGCGCCGGGGCGGCCCGCGCATGGTCTCGATCGCCTACCTGGCTCTGGTGCGCGAGGGCCGGGTGGCGGGGGAGGCGCGGGCGCGCTGGCGGGGCTTCTACGAGTTCCTGCCCTGGGAGGACGCCCGGACCGGCCGGGCGAGGCTGATCGACGCGGTGATCGTGCCGGCGCTGGGGCGCTGGGTGGCGGCGGCGAAGGAGGCGGAGACGCGAAGGGCGCGCCGGGAGCGGGCGGACATCAGCTTCGGCCTGCGCGGGGCCGCCTTCGACAGCGTGCGGGTGCTGGAGCGCTACGAGCTGCTCTACGAGGCCGGCCTGGTGGAGGAGGCCACCCGCGACTGCGGACCGCCGCTGCGCCCGACCGCCGACGTCGGAGAGCCGATGGCGCTCGACCACCGGCGCTTCCTGGCCACGGCCCTGGGCCGTCTGCGTGGCAAGCTCAAGTACCGGCCGGTGGTCTTCGAGCTGCTGCCGGAGACGTTCACCCTGCTGCACCTGCAACGGCTGGTGGAGGCCCTCGGCGGCGTGCGCCTGCACAAGCAGAACTTCCGCCGTCTGGTGGAGACCGCCGGCCTGGTGGAGGGCACGGGTGTCCTCGCCCCCGGCCACGTCGGCCGCCCGGCGGAGCTGTTCCGCTTCCGCCGGGAGGTCCTGCGCGAGCGCCGCGCGCCGGGGGTGGGCCTGCCCGAGCTGCGCTGACGCTTCCCGCCCCCGGGCCGTTGACTTTTATGCTCCGGGCCAGCATATTGTCGGTAGTGGGCAGCGTGGCTGCTCTGTTTTTTGAACCCTATTATACTCACATTGAGTATATTGGTGCGAGGAGGGCCGATGACGACCGTCCCCTGGATCCCGGAGGGCGGGGAGCTGCACTTCACGCCCGAGGTCGCCCGCCGCACGGCGGACGTGCTGGAACGGGTGCGCCGAGTGATCCCGGAGCTGGAGTGGCCGGTCCACGCGCCCTGGGTGGATGCCATTCGCGAGTGGAAGGCGCGCCGCCGCGCCGTGGTGCTGGCCCACAACTACCAGACACCCGAGATCTTCCACGGCGTCGCCGACATCACCGGCGACTCGCTGGCCCTGGCGCAGCAGGCCGCCGCAACCGACGCCGAGGTGATCGTGATGGCCGGCGTTCACTTCATGGCCGAGACGGCCAAGGTGCTGAATCCCGGCAAGACCGTGCTGATCCCGGACCTGCAGGCGGGCTGCTCGCTGGCCTCCTCGATCACCGCCGCCGACGTCCGGCTGCTGCGCGAGCGCTACCCCGACGCGCCGGTGGTGACCTACGTCAACACCTCCGCCGAGGTGAAGGCGGAGTCGGACGTCTGCTGCACCTCGGCGAACGCGGTGGAGGTGGTGGAGTCGCTGGGCGCCCGCCGCGTCATCTTCCTGCCCGACGAGTACCTGGGCCGCCACGTCGCCTCCAGGACACGGGCCGAGGTGATCCTGTGGAAGGGCCACTGCGAGGTCCACGAGCGCTTCACCGGCGCCGAGATCGCTGCCTTCCGGCGACAGCACCCCGAGCTGTCCGTGCTCGCCCACCCCGAGTGCCCGCCGGACGTGCTCGCGGCCGCCGACTACGTGGGCTCGACCGCCGGCATGGTCAGCCACCTGGCCAGGACCCGCCCGCGACGGGTGGTGCTGGTGACCGAGTGCTCGATGAGCGACAACGTGGCGGTGGAGTTCCGCGACACCGAGTTCGTGCGTCCCTGCAACCTCTGCCCGCACATGAAGCGCATCACCCTGCCCGGGATCCTGCGCTCGCTGCAGACGCTGGAGCAGCGGGTGGAGGTGGAGCCGGCCGTCGCCGAGCGGGCGCGCCGCGCCGTGGAGCGGATGCTGGCCGTCGGCCGCGGGGCGGGACGATGAACCCCGCCCTCGACGCCGTCCGCGAGGCGGAGGTCGTGGTGGTGGGCGCCGGCGCCGCCGGCCTCAGCGTGGCCCTGGGCCTGGCCGGCCGCCGCCTGGACCTGCTCGCCAAGGGGCCGCTGCAGCTCACCGGGAACACGCCGCTCGCGCAGGGCGGGGTGGCTGCGGCCGTCGGGGCCCAGGACTCGCCCGGCCTGCACGCGACCGACACCCTGGCCGTGGGCGGCGAGATCGGCGACCCGGCGGCGGTGGCGACGCTCACCGCGGACGGCCCGCGCCGGGTGGCCGAGCTGATCGCGCTCGGCGCCCGCTTCGACCGCGACGCGAGCGGCGCGCTGGACCTGGCCCGCGAGGCCGCGCACTCGCGCGCCCGGGTGCTGCACGCCCGCGACGCCACCGGCGCCGAGCTGGCGCGGGCGCTGGGGGCGGCGCTGCGCGGCCGCGGCGGCCTGAGCGTCTTCGCCCAGGCCCTCGCCCTCGAGCTGGTGGTGGACGGCGGGCGGGTGAGCGGGCTCCTGGCCCGCCACGCCGACGGCGCTCTGGTCCTGCACCGGGCGCGGGCGGTGGTGCTGGCCACCGGCGGCATCGGCCGCCTGTTCGCGCGGACCACCAACCCGGCCGAGGCCACCGGCGACGGCCTGGCGCTGGCCTTCCGGGCCGGTGCGCGCCTCGTCGACCTCGAGATGGTGCAGTTCCACCCGACCGCGCTCGACTGCGGAACGGACCCGATGCCGCTGCTGACCGAGGCGCTGCGCGGCGCCGGCGCGCGGCTGGTCGACGCCGACGGCGAGGCGCTGCTCGAGGGCCCGGGCGCCGAGCTGCAGGCCCGCGACGTGGTGGCCCGCGGCATCCACCGAGCGCTCGCCTCCGGCCGCCGCGCCTTCCTGGACGCCCGAGAGGCCGTGGGCGACGACTTTCCGGAGCGTTTCCCGACCGTGTTCGAGGCCTGCACGGCGCACGGGATCGACCCTCGCCGCGAGCCCATCCCGGTGGCGCCGGCGGCACACTACCACATGGGCGGCATCGCCACCGACGGCGACGGGCGCACGAGCCTCGCGGGCCTGTGGGCCGCGGGGGAGGTGGCGTGCACCGGCGTCCACGGCGCCAACCGCCTGGCCAGCAACTCGCTGCTCGAGGCGCTGGTGTTCGGCGCGCGCGCGGCACGCTCGGTGGGCGAGGCGCTGCCGCACCTGCCCCGGCCGGCCGCGATCCCGCCGCCGTCCGTGGCTGCGGCGACGGACGACCTCGAGGCCGCGATCCCGTGGCTCGGCCGGCTGCGGGAGCGGATGTGGGACGAGGTCGGCCTGGTGCGCACGGCCGAAGGCCTCCGTCGGGCGCTGGCGGAGCTGCGGACGATGGACGGGCTCGTGCCGACGTCTGCCTGCGAGCTGCGATCCCTGCACACGGTGGCGACGCTCCTGGCGACGGCTGCCCTGGCGCGGCCGGAAACCCGGGGCGCGCACTTCCGTGCCGATCACCCGGCGTCGAGCCCGGCGTGGAGGCGAAGGATCGTCCTGCGGCGGTCCCACGACGGCGTCGCTCTCTCCCCTCAGCCCGCGCCCGACGCCAGCCGACCGGCGGCGGAGGCCTCGGCATGAGCACGGCCGTCGCGCCGGTGCGCCTGCCGCCGCTGCTGCCGCTGCTGTACCACGACCTGGTCCAGCGTGCGCTGCTGGAGGACCTCGGTCGCGCCGGCGACGTCACCACGGACGCCATCGCCCCGGCGGGGCTGACCGGCCGCGGGCTGCTCGTCGCCCGGCAGGCCGGGCGCATCGCCGGCCTCGACCCCGCCCTGCATGCCTTCCGCGTCCTCGACCCCGCCTGCCGGGTGGAGGTGGAGGTGGCGGACGGCCACGACGCCGAAGCGGGACAGGCGATCGCCGCCGTCGAGGCGAGCGCGCGGGCGCTGCTCGGTGCCGAGCGCACCGCCCTCAACCTGCTCGGCCACCTCAGCGGGATCGCCACCGCCACGCGCCAGGTCGTCGCCTGCCTGGCGGGTCTCCCCGCGCGCGTCGCCGACACCCGCAAGACGACGCCGGGCCTGCGCGCGCTCGAGAAGCACGCCGTCCGTGCCGGCGGAGGCAGCAGCCACCGCTACGGCCTGGACGACGCGGTGCTGGTGAAGGACAACCACCTGGCGCTGGCCGGGGGCGTCCGCGAGGCCGTCGCCCGCGTGCGCGCGAGCGTCGGCCACCTGGTGAAGCTGGAGGTCGAGGTCGACACCCTCGCCCAGCTCGAGGAGGCGCTGGCGGCGGGCGTCGACGCCGTGCTGCTCGACAACATGGATACGGCCACCCTGCGCGAGGCCGTCCGCCGCGTCGCCGGCCGCGCGCTCACCGAAGCCTCCGGCGGCATCCGGCCGGAGAGCGTGCGCGCCGTGGCCGAGACCGGCGTCGACCTCGTCTCGCTCGGCTGGCTGACGCACAGCGCGCCCGCGCTGGACGTGGCGCTCGACCTCGAACCGCCGTCTCGTTGACCTGACGCGGGTCCTGCCGAGCGCCTACCCATGCGCTATTCTTCGTCGAGCGGAACCGGCGCCGGCGCGGCCGCTGACACCGGCCCGGCTGGCGACGAAGACCCACTGAACACCGAGAGGCGGGGCACATGCTGGGCGGAATCCACCAGTACGAGCTGCAGATCCGCGAGGGCCACCTCGACAGCTTCGGGCACGTCAACAACGCGGCCTACCTCGACATCCTGGAGGAGGCCCGCTGGGAGCTCGTCACCGCCAACGGGTACGGGCTCCAAGAGGTCCACCACCGGGGGATCGGACCGGTGGTGCTGGAAGTGCACCTGCGCTTCATGCGCGAGATCCGCAACCGGCAGCGGGTGGTGGTGCGGACCTGGCTGCATTCCTACACCGGGAAGATCGGCAGGCTGGCCCAGCAGATCTGCGACGAGAGCGGCCAGCTCTGCACGGACGCCCTCTTCAGCATCGGTCTGTTCGACCTGCGCACCCGCAAGCTGATACGGCCGACGCCGGAGTGGGTCACGGCCCTGGGACTGCGGCTCGAGGACCTGGGCTAGCAACGGCGGCGCGGGCGCGGCAGGCGAGCCCGCCGCGCCCGCTGCCTGCGGTCCGCGCGGCTAGGGCCTGAGCCGCGAGATGCGGGTGGCCCAGTTGCCGAGGCTGGCGCGGGTCCCGCCGCAGGTGCCGAAGGGCGAGGCCAGACCTCGCTGGAGGTGCCGCTGTCGAAGAAGACGGCGTCCGAGCTCAGCAGGAACTCGGTGCCGCCGTGCTCGCCGGCGCACTGCGACTCGGGCGAGACGGCCGGCCACACGATGAACGCCGGCGTTCGGCTGTGCTGGGGAAGGCAGTAAAAGCGATAGTTTCAGCGCGAACCCGCGGTCAAGAGGAACTCACGTCGGTGCCGTCTCAGGGCACGGCGCGCGGCGTCGCGCCGGCGAGCTGCTCGAGGTCCTCCTGGGCGAGGTGCTCGGCGGCCACCTTCTTGGGGACGAGGCCCAGCGCGAAGGCCACCCCGTAGAGAATGGCCTCCGGCCGCGGAGGGCAGCCGGGGATGTAGAAGTCGACCGGGATCACCGTGTCGGCGCCGCCGAGGACGTTGTAGGTGTCGAACCAGCAGCCGCCGCCGGTCGCACACGAACCGATGGCGAACACCAGCCGCGGACGCGGCACGGCGTCGATCAGCCGCCGCAGCGCGGGCGCCACCTGTCGCGTGACCGGTCCGCAGACGAGGACGGCGTCGGCGTGGCGGGGGGAGGCCACCAGCCGGATGCCGAAGCGCTCGGCGTCGTAGAACGGCGTGAGGACGTTGATGACCTCGATGTCGCAGCCGTTGCAGGCGCCGGTGTTGGCGTGGTAGACCCACAGCGCCCTGGGCAGCGCCTTGCGGCAGAGACCCTGGAGCATGGCCCTCACCTCCCCAGCGTCGTCAGGGCCGTCGCGGCGCGGTCGAGCAGCGGGTGGGCGGCCTGCGGGAAGACGCCCAGCACCACGCAGGCCCCGGCCAGGACCAGCATCGGCACCCACAGCCCGGGCGGCACCTCCTGCACGCCCGCCGCCACGGCCCCGCCGCTGCCCCAGAAGACGCGGTAGGCCGCTCGCAGCATCACCGCGGCGGTCATGAAGGTGGCCAGCAGGCCCAGCACCACCGCCCACCACATCTGCGCCCGGCCCAGGGCGAGGAAGATCGTCAGCTTGCTCATGAAGCCGCCGGTGAGCGGGAAGCCGGCGATGCCCAGGGCCCCCACCACGAAGCAGCCGCCGGTGATCGGCATGCGCGCGGCGAGGCCCCCCAGCTCGGCGATGCGTCGCCCGCCGGTCGCGTAGATCACCGCCCCGACGCAGAGGAACAGCAGCGCCTTCTCCAGCGCGTGGTTGAGCAGGTGGAACGCGCCGCCGTAGCAGCCCAGGTAGGTGCCCAGCCCGATGCCGACCAGGACGTAGCCGATCTGGCTGACCGAGGAGTAGGCCAGCAGCCGCTTGAGGTCGTCCTGGGCGAGCGCCATCAGGATGCCGACCAGCATCGAGAACACGCCCAGCGCCACCACGAACACCGCGATCTTCGACCAGCCGGGGTAGAAGACGCTCACGGTGCGGGCGAGCGCGTAGAGGGCCATCTTGATCATGACCCCCGAGAGCAGCGCGCTCACCGGGGTCGGGGCCTCGGCGTGGGCGTCGGGGAGCCAGGGGTGGAAGGGCGCGATGCCGGCCTTGGTTCCGAAGCCGGCGATCAGGAAGGCGACCGCCAGCAGCGCCGTCCCGCTCGGGACCAGCCGCGCCACCTTCGCCACCTCGCTGATCAGCAGCGCCTCGCGGCCGCCGAGCTGCCCGGTGGCCGCGGCCGCCGCGTAGACGGCGACGCAGCCGAAGAGGGCGAAGGTGATGCCGATGGTGAGCAGCATCAGGTACTTGTACCCGGCCTCCAGCGCCCGCCGGTCCCAGTAGAAGGCGACCAGCAGCCCGGAGGTGAGGGTGGTCGCCTCGACGGCCACGTAGAGCATGATGATGTTGTTGGTGACGCAGCCCCAGACCATCGTGCCCAGGAAGAGGAGCAGCAGGCCGTAGAAGGCGGGCAGGCGCCTCTCCGCATCCGTCCCCACCCGCGTCAGCAGCTCTGGCCGGCGCACGTAGAAGACGGCGTACACCGAGGTCAGCAGCCCGACGCCGCCGATCACCGCCACCAGCAGCGCCGAGAGGCCGTCGACGCGCAGCTCGTTTCCCCAGGAGGTCAGGACCTCGCCCGCTGCCACGCGCAGCGACATGACCACCGCGATGGCGGCAACGGTCAGCGAGCCGAGCAGGGCGAGCGCAGGCGCCAGCAGGCGACCGCGGCGGCGGGCGAGGAAGGCGAGGGTGCCGGCGGCGAGCGGGACCAGGAAGGCGGCGATCGGAAGCCAGGAGACGCTCTCGCTCACCACTGCAGCTCCTTCAGCGCGAGCGTGTCGGCGCTGCCGAACTCCTCGCGCACGCCCGCGATCACGTAGAGGAGGAGCGCCACCGTGACCACGACCTCGGTGGCGACGCCGAAGAGGGCCGTCTCCGGTATCTCGGGGGCCAGGCTGACCAGGCTCAGGTGCACGCCGTTCTCCAGCAGGCAGAGGCCGATCACCGTCTTCACCGCGTCGCGCCGGGTGAGGACGGCGTAGAGGCCGAGGGCGAACACGGTCGCGCCCACCGCCAGGTTGGTGCGGAAGACCTCCTGCTGGGCGAGCGCGGTCGGCGCCAGGAAGGTGGCGTGGCTGTGGGTCAGGCGGAAGAAGCCGGTCATCAGCAGCGCCGCGACCAGGACGGAGGGGGCGAAGCCGAGGTAGGGGGGGACCTCGGTCTGCTCGCGGCGGCCGCCGTAGCGCAGGAGCAGCCAGGGCGTCACCAGGGCCTTGGTGACGAACGCGGTGGCCGCCCACCAGGCCAGGGCCGGGTTGACGGGGACGAAGGCCAGGAGCAGCGCCACGATCAGCAGCGCCTGCAGCGAATAGGCGATGGCGCTCAGCCGCAGCCGACGGGCCTCGACCGCGGCCACGGTGGTGATCACCATCAGCAGGCTCAGCGTGCGCACCAGCTCCGCGTGGGGGGCGGGGGTCACGGCCGGGCCTCCTTGCCGTTGCCGCGGAAGCCGGGGGTCATCAGGCGGTCGAGCGGCGTCTTCGTCGGGAAGCAGCGCCCGCAGCGCTGGCAGGGGCCCATGAAGACGTCGAGGCGGATCACCATGTCCGCTCCGGCGTCGGTCGCCGTCTCGAACTGCGGCCCCAGCCGGATGGCGCGCTCGGGGCAGACCTCCTCGCACCGGCCGCAGTACGTGCAGCGCCGCCAGTACAGCTCGAGCCGGCGGGTGTGCTGGTCGAGGTCGTGGAGCTCGATCACCCGCGCGGGGCAGACGTTCGCGCAGCCGCCGCAGCCGAAGCAGAGGTCGGGATCGATCTCCAGCTTGCCCCGGAAGCCGGGCTCCGGCGGCCGCGGGGCGAACGGGTAGGGGAGCGTCACCCGCCCGGCCCGGATCCCGAGGAGCGCCTCCCTCACCTTGGACAGGAGCACCGCCGCCTCCTACATTCCGATCACCGCGAACGCCAGCCCGGCCAGCGCGCCGAACACCACGCGCAGGTAGTAGCCCAGCGCCTGATCCACCCGCAGCCGCGGGTTCACCACGTCCACCACCGTCACCAGCGCCAGCACCACCGCCACCTTGAGGAGCGCGAGCAGCAGGTCGAGGGAGAGGACGCCCACCCTCGGCCAGGGCAGGAACAGCTCCACCAGCACGAAGCTCAGCACCAGCTGCCGCGCCCACATCGCCCAGCGGAACAGCGCCAGCCGCGGCCCGCTCTGCTCGACCAGCGGCCCGCCCATCAGCTCCTGGTCGGCCTCCGCGATGTCGAAGGGGATCCTGCCAGCTTGCGCCTGCAGCGCCAGGAAGAAGGCGAGCGCGGCGATCGCCATGCTGATCGTCGGCCCCTGCGCCGCCTGCCAGGCCAGCAGCCCGGAAACGGTCAGGGTCCGGGCCTTGAAGACGCCCACCACCAGCGCCACCGCCATCACCGGCTCGACCGTCAGCAGCAGCATGATCTCGCGCGAGCCGCCGACGAACGCGTAGGCGCTGCCGCTCGCGTAGCCGGTCAGCACCAGGACGGCGGCGGCAGCGGTGGCCACGTACAGGAGCGCCACCACGTCGCCGGCGAAGGCCAGCGGCGGCGGTCCCCCCATCGGTGCCAGCAGCGCGAGCAGCAGCACGAAGCCGAGCGAGAGAGCCGGCCCGGCTGCGTCGAAGAAGCCGCGGGAGGTGCGCAGGTCCTCCTTGCCCAGCAGCTTCAGCAGGTCGAGGTAGGGCTGGTACACGGGTGGGCCGATCCGCGACTGCAGCGCCGCCTTCAGCTTGCGCGTCAGGCCCTCGAAGAGCGGCGAGACGAGCAGCCCGACGCCCGCGTTGAGCAGGCAGAGGCCGATCCTGGCGAGCGCGCTCAACTCGGGCCTCTCTTCCGCTGCGCCAGCTCGCGCAGCTCGGCGGGCTCGTAGACGCGGACGGTGCGCGTGCGCACGTCCACCGCCTCGACGCGCTCGGTGCAGGAGAAGCAGGGGTCGAGGCTGCCCAGGGTGATCGGCACGTCGGCGATCGTCTGGCCCTGCACCATCGCCGGCATCGCCTGCAGGTTCGGGTAGCTGGGGGCGCGCACGCGCCAGCGGTAGGGCCGATTGTCGCCGCCGGTGAGCAGGTAGTGGACCGCCTCGCCCCGCGGCGCCTCCACCACCGAGATGGCCATGCGATCGGCGGGGACATCCTCGCCGACGTCGGCCAGGACCGTCCCGTCCGGCAGGGCGGCCAGGGCCTCGCGCACGAGGCGCACGGAATCGAGAAGCTCCTCGACGCGCACCAGCACCCGCGACCAGGTGTCGCCGCCCTCCTGCAGGCACAGGTGCGGCACGATCTCGTCGTAGGCCGCGTACGGGTGGTCGAGCCGGGCGTCGATCCGGAGACCTGAGGCGCGGGCCGGCGGCCCGACGACGCCCAGGGCGCGCGCCGTCTCCGGCGGGAGCGGGCCGACGTCCCGGGTGCGGGCGATCAGGGTGGTGTCGCCCAGGATCGCCTCCCGCACGGCCAGGCTCTCCTTCTCCACCGGCCCCAGCACCTCGAGCACCCGCGGCTTCATCTCGGGAGCGAGGTCGCGGCGCAGCCCGCCCACCGTGTTCATGCCGTAGGTCTTGCGGTTGCCGCTGATCGCCTCGCACAGCCACATCACCGGCTCGCGGATGCGCCAGGCCTGCATCAGCACCGCGTCGAAGCCGATGATGTGGCCGGCGATCCCCAGCCAGAGCAGGTGCGAGTGGATCCGCTCCAGCTCCAGCATGATCGTCCGCAGGTACCGCCCCCGCCGCGGGACCTCGATGCCGGCCGCCTTCTCCACCGCCTGGCAGTAGCAGGTCGAGTGGATGAAGCCGCAGATCCCGCAGATCCGCTCGGCCAGGAAGGGGATCTGGCCGTAGGTGAGCACGGTGTCACCGAGCTTCTCGATCCCGCGGTGGTTGTAGAAGCCCCGATAGTCGCAGCCCACGATCCGCTCGCCGTCCACGAACAGCCGCCAGCAGGACGGCTCCTCCAGCACCGGAAAGAAGGGGCCGACCGCCACCACCGAGGTGCCGGGGGGCGGCGCCTTCATCGGCGGCCGGACGCCCTCGGTCGCAGGAGGCTTGAGGTCGTGCGGGACGTCGCGGCGGAGCGGGTAGAGGCCTTCGGGCCAGTCGTCGGCCAGCATCAGGCGGCGCGGATCCGGGTGCCCTTCGGGGACGACGCCCACCGCGTCGCGGAACTCGCGTTCCGCCCAGGCGGCGGCGGGCACCACCGGCGTGATCGAGTCGATGCGCGCGTCGCCGGAGTCGACCCCGCAGTCGAGGGCGACGAAGAGCTGCTCGGCGTCGAGCGAGAACAGGTGGACGATGCCGTAGTCACCCGCGAGCGGCCGCCGGTCCGTCCCCACGGTCACCAGGAAGCGGGCCCCCAGGTCGGCGACCAGCGCGGCCGCCGTCCTGCGCACCGCCTCCCGTTCCACCTTCACGTGCAGGGTGTCGGCCTGCGGCTCGAACAGGAAGTCGCCGGCGCGGTCCGTCAGGCGCATCCTGCCGCCGTCGGCGCGCAGCAGCGCCTCGATGCGCTGCCTGACACCGGCGCGGTCGGCTGCCGTGCTCATCGCGCGCTCCTCATCTCGCCACCGCCAGCAGCAGGCCGGCGACGGCGATCGCACCGCCCACGATCCACAGCAGGTACACCTGCGGGACGCCGACGTGCGTGCGGCTCAGCGCGCGCGCCGCACGCTGGACGGCGGCGGCGGCCGGCAGGTACAGCCAGCGGTCGAGGTCCAGGGCGCGGTGCAACGCCTGTGGAATCGCCGGCGGCGCGAGGCGCGCCGCCGGGTAGATCCCCGCGAACGCGCGCCGGAAGGGCTGGTAGAAGCTGCTGGCGCGGTAGCGCACGTCCGCGCTGGCGTGCTCCTCGCCGCAGTTCCAGACGGGGACCAGGCGGACCTCCGCGCCACCCGCGCGCTGGACCGCATAGGCGAGCCCGGCTCCCAGCGCCAGCGCCGTCGCCAGGGCCAGCGGCGCCAGCACCGCCACCGTCCTCCCCTCGAGCACCACCGCGGCCGCCCAGTGGCCGCCCAGCAGCGAGGCGAACGAGGGCACCGGCACCAGCGCCTCGACGGCCCGGTGCAGCAGCCGCAGCGGCAGCTGCGGCAGGAGCCCCAGCAGCACGCAGAGCGCGGCCAGCACCGCCTGCGGCGCGGCCATCGTCCCCGGCACCTCCGCCACCGGATGCTCGCTGGGCGGCCCGAGGAACACGGTGCCGATCACCTTGGCGAAGGACGCGAGCGTCGCCAGCGAGACGAACAGGGCGAGCAGCCCCAGCAGCAGGAACAGGGGCTGCGTCATGCCGGCGGCCAGGCAGGTGACCACGATCAGCCATTTGCTGGCGAAGCCGTTGAGCGGCGGCACGCCGGCGATCGCCAGCGAGGCGACGGTCGTCGTTGCCGCCGTGAGCGGCATGAAGGCCGCCAGGCCGCCGAGACGGTCGAGATCGCGCTCGCCGGTGCGGAAGAGCACGGAGCCCGCGCCCAGGAACAGGCAGCTCTTGAAGCAGGCGTGGTTGAGGGCGTGCAGGAGCGCGGCCATCAGGCCGAGCGCGCCCAGGGCCGGGCTGCGGGGAAGCAGGGCGACGCCCGCGCCCAGGGCCAGGCAGACGTAGCCGATCTGGCCGATGGTGTGGAAGGCCATCAGCCGCTTGGCGTCTTCCTGCTCGAGGGCGGTGAGCGTGCCCAGGAACAGCGAGGCCGCTCCCACGAGCGCGATGGCGATGCCCCAGCCTTCGGAGGCCGCCGACGCCGGCAGGAAGGACACGAACACCCTGACCAGGCCGTAGATCCCCAGCTTCACCAGCAGCCCGGAGAGAGCGGCGCTCACGCCGGACGGCGCCGCGGGGTGCGCGTCGGGCAGCCAGTCGCCCATGGGCAGCAGGCCCGCCTTGGTGGCGAAGCCGAGGAAGAAGAGCAGCAGCACGCCGTGCGCGAGGAGCGGCCGGGTCGCCAGCAGGCCGACGAGCGCCGCGCGCAGCGCCCCGAAGTGGAAGCTGCCCGCTTCGCGCCAGAGCAGCAGCACCGCCGCCACCAGGCACAGGCTGGCCGCGTGCGTCATCACGAAGTACTTGAGCGCCGCCCGCTGGCTGGCCGGGTTCCTGCCCTCGAAGGCCACCAGGAAGAAGGAGGAGAGCGTCATCAGCTCCCAGCAGACCAGGAAGACGACCATGTCCCGCGCCACCAGCACACCCGCCACGGCGGCGAGGAAGACCAGCAGCACCGGGTAGAAGCGGGCGACCCCGTCCTCCCGGAACTGGGTCATGTACTCGACCGAGTACAGCGTCGCCAGCAGCCCGATCAGGCCGGTGAGGGCGAGGAACACGGCGGAGAGCGGGTCGACGCCGACCGTGAGCGTCGCGCCGAGCGCCGGCACCCGCAGCAGCGTCCGCTCGCTCTGGCTCGCCGTGAACGCCTGCCAGACGACGGCCGCCAGGGGCAACGAGGCGACCGCGACCGCCGCTGTCGCGATCCAGCCCGCCAGCCGGCGGCGTGGCGAGGCGAACAGGCTGAGGACGGCCCCCGCGATGACGAGCGAGGCGAACAGCCCGAGCAGGGTGGCGGTGTCCATGCCCTACTCCCCCATCGCCTGCACCAGCGGCAGGCCCACGGCGGCGATGCCGAGGCAGGCGAGCACCAGCAGCGCCAGCGTCGCGCTCATCGCCGGCGGCGGGTCGCTGTCGACGCAGGCGGCGGCTGTCGGCTCGCCCAGGAACACCCGCTGGCCGACGTGGACCATCCAGCCGAACGAGACCAGGCTCTCGACCAGCACCAGCGGGACCACCAGCCAGGCCGCCACCCCGCCGAGCTTCACGGCTCCGGCGACGATCAGCAGCTTGCTCCAGAAGCAGGCGAAGGGGGGGATGCCCGTCACCGAGAGCACCCCCACGAAGAAGGCGGTGGCGGTGAAGGGCATGGCCTTGCCCAGCCCGCCCAGCTCCGAGATGCGGCGGGTCCCGGTGACGTAGGCGACCGCCCCCACGCAGAAGAAGAGCAGGCCCTTCGAGACGCCGTGGCAGAGCAGGTGCAGGGCACCGCCACGGAACGCCACCACCGAACCCAGCGCGCCGAGGGCGACCGCCAGCAGCACGTAGCCGAGGTGGGCGATCGTCGACCAGGCCAGCAGGCGCTTGAGGTCGTCCTGGACGAAGTAGTACGAGAGCGCGACGAAGACCGTCAGCAGGGCCATGCAGCCGAGGACCACGGCGACGCCCTGCGGCATGGCCCAGCCCGCGCTGGCCGCCCGCGCGACCAGGTAGACGCCGGCCTTGACCATGGCCGCGGCGTGCAGATAGGCGCTCACCGGCGTCGGCGCCTCCATCGCGTCGGGCAGCCAGGTGTGCAGCGGCACCTGGGCCGCCTTGGCCCAGGCGGCGAGGACCAGCAGGAAGAAGACGCGGCCGCGCGCCGGCTCCGCCAGGCGGGCCAGCGCCTCGAACTCGAAGGAGCCGGTCTCGGCGAACATCACCACCAGCGCCAGCAGGAAGGCGAGGCCGCCGGCGTGCGTCATCAGCAGCGCCTTGTAGCCGGCCCGGAGGCTCGCCTCGCTGCGGAAGAAGGAGATGAGCGCCCAGGAGCAGACGGTGGTCAGCTCCCAGAAGAAGAACAGCTGCAGGAGGTTCGCCGCGAGAGCGACCCCGACCATGCTGGCGAGGAACAGCAGCAGCCAGAAGTAGTAGCGCGGCTGATCGCGCTCGCCGACCGGGTGCTCGCGGTGCCTCTCGCGCAGGTAGGCGGTCGAGTACAGCACCGCCAGGAAGCCGAGGGGGGCGGCGAGCAGCAGCAGGATCGAGGAGAGCGGGTCGAGCAGAACGCCGAAGAGCGGGGCGTCGACGTATCCGCGCAGCCAGGGCAGGTCGCCCACGGCCGCGCGGCAGGAACCCCCGAACACCGCCGAGACGCAGGCGATCGCCAGCAGCGCCGCCGCGCCCGCCGCGGTCACCGCGACAGCGCGCGAGGCTCGCGCGCGCAGCACACCGGCCAGCACCGCGCCCGCCGCCGGCAGCGCCAACGCGAGCAGGAGCAGCGGGATCAGCACGGCAGGCCGTCCCTGCGCTGCGAGAGCGCGCGGTTCAGGATGTCGGCAGCCAGCAGGGCGGCCGCCGCCACCTCCGCGCTCACCGCCTCGCCGACGCCGGTCCGCGCCGGCTGCACCGCCAACAGGAACACGCGGGCGCCGGTCTCGGCCGCCAGCCAGCGGGCCAGCACCTCCAGCGGCACGCGGTGGCTGGTCGGCGTGAAGCGGTCGAGGTCGCCCGGCCCGACCAGGGCCAGCGAGCCGGCGGGCGCGCCCAGGTCGACAGCGTCGACCAGCAGGATGGTGTCGGGCCGGGTGGCGGTCACCGGCCCCAGGTGGCTCTCGGGCACCTCTTCGGCATCGATCACGTGCAGGCCGGGCCCGGGCCGGAGGCGCCCTGCCACCAGGCCGCCGACGGCGTCGTCCGCGCGCAGCGGGTTGCCGATGCCCACGACGGTGACCCGCCCGCGCAGCCGTTCCCGCAGCGCTCCTTCCAGGCTCACTCGCAGAGCTCCCGCATCTGCCGGTAGTTGAAGACGGGCCCGTCGCGGCATACGTAGCGGTGCCCGATCGCGCAGTGATTGCACTTGCCGACGCCGCACTGCATCATGCGCTCGAGCGTGGAGATGATCGCCTCCTCCGGGAAGCCGCGCTTCAGCAGGTCCTTCACCACGAACCCGATCATCACCGGCGGGCCGCAGACGTAGGCGAGCGTGGTGGCCGGCCGCAGGGGTACCTTCTCGAACAGCGTCGGCACCACCCCGACGTGGCCCTGCCAGTCGCGGTCGCCGCGGTCCACCGTGACCTCGACGCGGACGTCGGAGCGCGCGGCCCAGGCCGCGAGCTCTTCCTTGTAGACGAGGTCTGCCGGCGTGCGGGCGCCGTAGAGGACGGTCACCTCGCCGAAGCGCTCGCGCTCGTCGAGCACGTTCCAGATCAGCCCGCGCAGGGGCGGCAGGCCGATGCCGCCGCCGACGAACAGCAGGTCCCGGCTGCGCGCCGCCTCGACGTCGAACCCGTTGCCGAAGGGTCCGCGCAGCCCGACCTCGTCGCCGACGCGCAGGGCGTGCAGCGCGTCCGTCAGCTGGCCCACCCGGCGCACCGTGGTCTCGATGCCTCCGTTGCGGGTGGGGCTGCCGGCGAGGCAGAACGGCGCCTCGCCATGGCCGAACACGGACAGCTCCAGGAACTGCCCGGGCCGGAAGGCGAAGCCGTTTCCGTCGAGCAGCCGCAGGCGGAAGGTGCGGGTGTCGCAGGTCTCCTCGCGGACCTCCGCGATCTCGGCCAGCCGCGGCAGGAAGAGGTCAGCCATTCCAGGTGCCTTCGCGGACGGCTGCCACCAGGGCGGGCAGGTCGGTCGTCCCCAGGCAGGCCCTGACGCAGCGCCCGCAGCCGACGCAGCCGACGCTGCCGTCGCGGCGGTAGTACTGCGCGCTCACCTTGTGGAACAGGCGCCGCTTGATGCGCTCGGCCGGCTGGTGGCGCGGGTTGTGGCCCGAGGCCTCGAGCGTGAAGGCGGAGAGCTGGCAGGAGTCCCACAGCCGGCAGCGCAGGAAGCCGCCGTCCTCCCGGCGGTCGGCGACCGAGAAGCAGTAGCAGACGGGGCAGAGGTAGGAGCAGGCCCCGCACTGCTGGCACCAGTCGCTCGCTTGCTCCCAGAGCTCCGGCTCCACCCTGCCGGCGGAGAGGCGCCGCATGGCCGAGCCGAAGTGGCAGGTCTCCCGGCCGAAGCGGCGTCGCGCCTCCCCCTCCAGCTCGGCCCGGCGGTCGAGGTCCTGCTCCCGCGCCGGCCGCAGCGCCCTGCCCGCCGCCGCCAGCGTCCTGCGCCCGCGCTCGCTCGCCGCCTCGGCCAGCAGCCGGTCCCCGAGGTCGGTGAGCTGGAGGTCGTAGCCCTCACGCAGCGAGGGGCCCGCGTCGCAACAGACGCAGAAGCCCTGCCGGCAAGGGTCGTTGCAGGCCAGGCTCACGAGCGTCAGCCGGTCGGCGCGGCGCAGCCACGCCTCGTCCGCGGGCTCCGCCGCCATCATCTGCCGGAGGAAGGCCATCCCCTTCACGTCGCAGCTGCGTGCGTTCAGGAGGACCCGCGGGCGAGCGTCATCGACCGGCTCGAGGGCGAGGCGGCCGTTCCTGCGGCGGATGCGCACGAGCGGCTCGGTCTGGGGGAGGACGAGCGGCTTGGGGGGTGCCAGCGGGTTCTCGAAGTCCCAGAGGACCTCGTCGGCGGAGCGGATCGTCGCGAACAGCACGTCGCCGCCGTGGGCCGGGGTCGGCGCGATCACCTCGGCCTCTGCGAGCAGTCTCTCGACCCACTCCCGCAGGTCCGGCTTGGCGATCGTCCCCACGTCCTGCTGCCTCATGACCGGTCTTCTCCGGCCCGACGGGCGTGTCGCGCCTCACCCGCGCGCCAGGCGGACCTCCCTCGCGGCGGCCCCGCCCATCACGACGGCGGCGGCCTCGCGAAACGCGTATGGAACCAGCAGCACGTCCGGCTCGAGATCCCCGCGCGGCCCGGCGGGCAGCGTCGTCTCGCCGCTGCTGGAGGTGAGCCGCACCGGGTCGCCGGCACGCACCCCGAGCTGCTGCGCCATGCCGAGGCTCAGTCCGACCACGCCCCGGGGGTGGAGCTTCCGGCGGGAGAGGTGGTCGCGCCGCAGGGTCGGCGAGAACGCCACCAGCGGGTCGCTCCCCCAGTCGAGGGCGCCGTCCCAGGCCAGCACTGGCCCCGCAACCGGCGGAGAAGGCGCCTCCAGCGGGCCCAGAGCGATGCCGGTGTCGCGCGGCAGGCGGAGAGCGGCGCCCCAGCCGGAGCCGTCCGCCTGCGCCGCGTCGGCATAGGCGGGGACGGCCCCGGCGACCTCCGCCAGCACGTCGTCCGCGGAGCGGAACGAGGTGGCCGCGCCCAGCCGCTCGAGCAGGTCGGCGAGCACCCGCCAGCCCGGGCGCGCGGATCTCGGGGGCGCCACCAGCCGTCTCACGCGTTGCACCCGACCCTCGAAGCTGGTGACGGTGCCGTCGGTCTCGCCGAAGGCGGCGACCGGCAGCACGACGTGGGCCAGCCGTGCGGTCGGGGTGAGGAACGCGTCCAGGACCACGAGGCAGCGCGCCCGCTCGAGCGCCGCGCGAACCGCGCCGGGCGAGGGGAGCGCCCCCGGGAGGTCCTCGGCGAACACGAGGAGGGCGGAGGCGAGCTGGACCGTCGCCTCGGCGTCGAGCCCTGTCGCAGGTGTCGGCTCCCGGCCCCACACGGTCCTCAGTCGCCCGAGGGCCTCCTCGTCGAAGGGTCCTCGAGCGCCGGGCAGCCGGTCCGGCGTGAGTCCCAGCTCGCAGGCGCCGCGGAGGTTGCCCCTGGCCGGCAGCAGCAGCACGGCCGAACCCGGCCGACGAAGGTGGCCGGACACCGCCAGGAGGGTGGCCAGCACCCGCGCCGATTCGAATGCCTCGTCGGCGTCCGCGTTGGTGGGGCCGAGGACGAGGCTGGCGCGCGGCGCATCGGCAAACCAGGCGGCGACGCGCCGCTCCGGCTCGAGGGGGGTCCGTCCGGCGAGGCCGGCGCGCAGCTCGGCCTCGCCGGGAAGCGCCTCGGTGCGGGCGCGCTCCCGCGACTCCAGGGCCGCCGCCACCAGGCCCAGGAAGGCCTCGCGCTCGCGGCCGGGCACCACCGGCACGTGCTCGGCGGCGAGGCGCGCGAACTGCGTCCGCGACGACCCGACCGTCACCAGCCGCGCGCCGCGCCTGAGGGCGCGCAGGATCGACAGGCCGACGCGGGGGTGGGTGGAGGTGAGATCGCCCTCGACCAGCAGGATCACCTCGCTCGCCTCGAGGTCGTCGAGGGTTCCCTGGGCCGCGCCCGGGCCGCCGACCAGCGCCAGGCCGTCGAGCTGGGCCTGGTACGAGGAGCGGTGCGCCGAGTCGAGGTTGGCGGTGCCGAGCGCCTGGCGACCGATGCGTGCGAGCAGGTAGCACTCCTCGTTGGTCGCGCGCGCCGAGCCCAGGACTCCCACGGCCGGAGCGGCGCGCCGGAGGCCCTCGGCCGCGTGCGCCAGCGCCTCCTCCCACCCGACCGGCCGGAGGACGCCGTCGCGGCGGAGGAGCGGCTCGGTCAGACGCTCGCCCCACGCGGGGGCCTCGTGGGCCGCCCAGCCCCGGGCGCAGAGTCGCCCCTGCGACACGGGATGGTGCTCGCTCGGTGTGACGCCGGCGAGCACGCCCGCTTCGCCGTGGATGTAGAGGCCGCAGCCGCAGGAGCAGAAGGGGCAGGTGGTGAGCGCTGCCCGTCCGTTGGCGGCACCGTCGGAGTGGTGAGGCACTCCCGGCTTCTCAGCCACGCCAACCTCGGGCTTGCCGACTGCCCAGCAGGAGTATTCGTCTCTGCTCCGGCCCGGTGAATAGGCCAAACGGATGGGTCGACGAGATCAGCGACCGCGCGAATCGGCTCCATGACCGCCGCTCGGGCCGGTATTTGGCGAATCGGGCCGTCTGTCCTGGTGGCGCCTGTTGGCCGCTTCCCCCGGTTTGCACGCTCCGAGAGAGCCACGGCCGACCCGGATCAGCGTGCCAGCAGCGCCCGGGCGATCGCCGCGTACTGGCCGACGGCGCCTTCCAGCTCGGCGAGGTCCACGTGCTCGTCCTCGGTGTGGGCGACCAGGATCGAGCCGGGCCCGAAGAGCAACGGCCGGCCCCAGCCGGACAGGAGCGGGATGTCGGTGGTGAAGGCGAAGGCCTGAGCCTCGAACCCCGGCAGCGACTCCATCCGTACGGGCGGCACCTCGAGGACCTCCTCGAGCTCCACCCGCTCGCGCAGCGGGGCGAGCCGCGCCAGGACCTCGCGGCCGGGGCCGACCGTGCGGAAATTCAGCTCGGCCTCGGCCTGGGGAGAGATCACGTTCGGCGCCACGCCGCCCGAGATGAGGCCGGTGCAGTAGAACGTCCGGCCCATCTGCGGGTCCTCGGGCAGGTCGATCGCGCGCAGCGCCACCAGCGCGTCGACCAGCTTGTCGATGGCGGAGACCCCGAGCTGCGGCTGGGAGGAGTGCGCGGCGCGCCCCTGCGCCTTGAGCTTCAGGCGCAGCACGCCTCGGGTGGCCAGCCCCAGCCGGCTGTCGGTCGGCTCGCCGTCCACCAGGTAGCGCGAGCCGGGTGCGACCGTGTTCGCGGCGGCGGCGCCGTCGCTGCCGCGCTCCTCCCCGACCACGAACAGCAGCCCGACCCTGTCCTCGCCGCCCTCGCGCAGGCGCTCGACCGCGGTGACCTGCGCCGCCAAAGCACCCTTGGCGTCGCAGGCCCCACGCCCGTGCAGGCGGGAGCTGTCGAGGCGGCTGGGGAAGAAGGGCGGCACGCAGTCGAGGTGGGTCGAGAGCACCACCTCGGGTCTCGACGACAGGAATGCCGTCAGGTTCGTCCGGCCGCCGGCGACCGGCTGCTCGGCGACGGTGAACCCGCGCTGGCGCAGGTAGTCCGCCAGCCAGGCGCAGCAGGCGGCTTCGCGGCCGGTGGTGGAATCGATGTCGATGAGTGCCCGGGCGAGGTCGACCAGCCCTAGCGCAGCCATGTCTCCAGCTCCGTGCGAGCGTCGGTCTTCTCGTCGCGGTACTTCACGATCACCGGTGTGGCCAGCGAGAGGCCCCACTCGCGTCCGGCGCCGACGGTCACCGCGCGCGCCCCCGGGACGACGACGGCGCCCTCGGGCACCACCAGCGGTGCCCCGGCCTCGGGCCGGAGGATGCGCCCGTTCGGCAGGTCGTAGACGGGCGTCGAGCCGGTGAGCACGGTCCCGGCCCCGATCACCGCGCGGCGCTTGACCACGGCGCCCTCGTAGAGGCCGGTGTTGCCGCCCACCAGCACGTCGTCCTCGACGATCACCGGCAGGGCGCCGACCGGCTCCAGCACGCCGCCGATCTGCGCCCCCGCGCTGAGGTGGACGTGGCGGCCGACCTGGGCGCAGGAGCCGACCAGGGCGTGCGAGTCGACCAGGGAGCCGTCGCCGACGTACGCGCCGATGTTGACGTACATGGGCGGCATGGCGATGACGCCCCGGCCGAGGTAGGCCCCGTCGCGCACGGCCGAGCCGCCGGGGACGATGCGCACGCCGGCGCCGAGGTCCAGCGGCTTGAGCGGCAAGGTGTCCTTGTCGAAGAACGGCCACCGGCCGTGGTCGATGGAGGCGTCGCGGAGGACGCCGTGGCGAAAGCCGAGCAGGATGCCCTGCTTCACCCACACGTTCACCCGCCATCCGGTCGGCGCGGCGGGGTCGGGCTCGGCCGCTCGCACGTCGCCGTGGGAGAGAGCGGCACGCAGCTCCGCGAAGACCGTGCGCACCTCCTCCCGGGGCGCCGCGTCGCCGGCGAGCGCCAGGTCCTCGACGCGGACGCGCAGGGTCGGTGCGGGAGTCACGGTGCCACCGCGGCGGTCTTGCCGGCGGCGGCCAGCACGCGCGCGAGCTTCTGCCGCGTCTCCGGCTTCGGGGGGACCATCGGCAGCCGGTAGGTCTCCTCCAGCAGGCCCATCAGCGCCATCGCCGCCTTCACCGGAATCGGGTTCGACTCCGTGAAGTTGGCGAGCATCAGCGGCAGCAGCCGCGCGTGCAGCACGCGGGCGGTGACGAAGTCGTTGCGCTCGGCTGCCTCCACCATCTGCGCCATCTCCGCCGGCACCTCGTTCGAGGCCACCGAGATGATGCCGCGGGCGCCGACCGCCATCGCCGGCAGCGTCATGGCGTCGTCGCCCGAGAGCACGACGAACTCCGCGGGGACCGCCGCGATCGCCTCGCAGATCTGCGTCATGTTGCCCGAGGCCTCCTTCACGCCCGCGAGGTGGGGGAGGGTGGCGAGGCGCGCGAGCGTCGCGGGGTCGACGTTGCAGCCGGTGCGGCCGGGCACGTTGTAGACGACGACCGGCAGCGGGGTCGCCTCGGCGATCGCCCGGTAGTGCTGGTAGAGGCCCTCGGGGGTGGGCTTGTTGTAGTACGGGGTGACCGACAGCAGGCCGTCGGCCCCGGCCTCCTGCATGGCCCGCGCGGCCTCGACCACCTCGCGGGTGTCGTAGCCGCCCGCGCCGGCCAGCACCGGCACCCTGCCCTTCGCCTCCCCGGCCACCAGCTCGACCACCCGCCGGCGCTCGGCCGGCGAGAGCGTCGGCGACTCCCCCGTCGTCCCGCAGGGCACCAGGAAGTGGATGCCCGCGTCGATCTGTCGTCGCGCCAGCCGCCGCACGGCCGCCTCGTCGACGGCCCCGCTGCGGGTGAAGGGCGTGACCAGGGCCGTCCCGCAGCCCGTGAACGGAGTTCGCATGGGGGTCTCCTCTCCCGTGACCTTACCCGATCCCGAGGACGTCGCGCATCGTGAACCAGCCCCGGTGCCCGACCACCCATCGCGCGGCCAGCAGCGCGCCGTGGGCGAAGGTCGCCCGGTCGCGCACGCTGTGCTGCAGTGTCAGCGTCTCGGCGGGCCCGTCGAAGCCGACGGTGTGGATGCCCGGGATGGAGCCGGCGCGGGTGGAGCTGACGTCGACCGGCAGCCGGTAGCCGCCGCGCTCGAGCGCCGCGCGCAGCATGAGCGCGGTCCCCGAGGGGGCGTCTCTCTTGGCCTTGTGGTGCGCTTCGTGGATGAAGGCGCCGTAGCCCTCCGCTGCCGCGAACAGGCGGCCGGCCTGCTCCGTCAGGGCGTCCATCAGGTTCGCGGCCAGCGAGAAGTTCGCCGCCACCACCGCGCCCACGCCGCAGGACGCCACCGCCTCGCGCAGCACCGCCTCCTGCGCCTGCCAGCCGGTGGAGCCCACCACCAGGTTGACCTGCTGCGCGGCGAGCCGGGGAACCGTCGCCAGCGTGCTCTCCGGCGCCGAGAAGTCGACGGCCACCTCGACGCCGCGGCAGAGCTCCGGGGTGACACCCGCGCCGCCCTGGTTGTTGTCGACCTCGAGGACGCCTTTCACCTCGAAGCCGTACTGTGGGGCGAGCTGCTCGACCAGCCGTCCCATCCGACCGTGTCCGACCAGCAGCAGCCGCATGTGCCCCCCTGTCGGGCTAGGCCCCGGTGACGGTGGCCGACTCCGGGCGCCCTTCCTCCTCGAAGAAGCGGCGGTGCAGCCGCTCCATCGCCTCCTTGACGTCGCCGTCGCGCAGCACCACCGTGATGTTCTTGCGCGAGCCGCCCTGCGACACCATAGCCAGCGGCAGGCCCTCGAGCGCGCCGAGCACCCGGGTGGCCAGGCGCGCGTCCTCGTGCAGGCTCTCGCCCACCGCGCAGACGATCGCCATCCCGTCCTCGCTGGAGACGTCCGCGAAGGCGGTGAGCTCGGCCACGATCGCTTCGAGCGCCCGCCGGTCGTCGATCGTCACCGAGACGCTGACCTCGGAGGTGGTGACCACGTCCACGCTGGTGCGGAAGCGCTCGAACACCTCGAATACCCGTCGCAGGAAGCCGTAGGCCATCAGCATGCGCGAGGAAGCGATGTCGATGCGGGTGAGGCCTCGCTTGCAGGCGATGGCGGCCGGGGCGTCACCGCTGCGCTCGACCGTGGCCGTGATCAGGGTGCCCTCCGCCTCCGGCCGCTGCGCGTTGAGGATGCGCACCGGGATGCCCAGGCCCACCGCCGGCAGGATGGTGCTGGGGTGGAGCACCTTGGCCCCGAAGTACGCCAGCTCCGAGGCCTCGTCGAAGCTGAGGCTTCGCACCACCCGCGGCGACGCCACCACCCGCGGGTCGGCGGTCAGCATGCCGTCGACGTCGGTCCAGATCTGGATCTCCTCGGCCGACAGCGCCGCCCCGAAGAGCGCAGCCGAGTAGTCCGAGCCGCCGCGGCCCAGGGTGGTGGTGACGCCGTTGGCGGTCGAGCCGATGAAGCCGCCCAGCACCAA
>Ga0335069_10002125_pt1 | contig 30874 bp, 30 predicted proteins | sample Lox_Sample_11_FD_206714 | JGI IMG/M metagenome (GOLD analysis project Ga0335069, IMG submission 206714) | Soil microbial communities from Loxahatchee National Wildlife Refuge, Florida, United States - Lox_Sample_1.1 | ecosystem: Environmental > Terrestrial > Soil > Wetlands | place: USA...
GCGTGATGCGCGCGCGCGAATTCACGATGAAGGACGCGTACTCGTTCGACGCGGATTTCGAGGGCCTGAAGAAGAGCTACCGCGCGATGTACGACGCGTACACGCGCATCTTCACGCGCCTGGGCCTCGCGTTCCGCGCGGTGGCCGCGGACACGGGCGAGATCGGCGGCACGGCCTCCCACGAGTTCCAGGTCATCGCGCAGTCGGGCGAGGACGCGATCGCCTACTGCCCCGCCTCGGACTACGCGGCGAACGTGGAGCTGGCGGAAGCTCTCGCGCCTGCTGCCCCGCGCCCCGCGCCTTCCGGGCCCATGCAGAGGGCGGCCACGCCGGGCAAGCACACCTGCGAGGAGGTCTCGGCCTTCCTCGGCATCCCCATCGAGAAGACGGTCAAGTCGATCGTGGTGATGCATACCCCGGAAGGCGGGGGCGACGAGATGTACATGCTCCTCGTGCGCGGCGACCACATGCTGAACGAGGTGAAGGCCGGCAAGCTCGCGGCGCTCAAGCCCTTCCGCTTCGCTTCCGACGCGGAGATCCGCGAGCGCCTGAAGGCGCCACCCGGGTCGCTCGGGCCGGTGGCGAGCGCCGTGAAGGTGATCGCCGACCGCACCGTCGCGGCGATGAGCGACTTCTGCACCGGCGCCAACGAGGAAGGCTTCCACCTCACGGGCGTGAACTGGGGGCGCGACCTGCCGGAGCCGGCGCTGGTGGCCGACATCCGCAACGTGGTGGCCGGGGACCGCTCGCCCGACGGCAAGGGAACGCTCGAGATCGCGCGCGGCATCGAGGTGGGGCACGTCTTCCAGCTGGGCACGGCGTACACCCAGGCGATGAACGTGGCGTTCATCGACGAGAAGGGCGAATCGCGCCCCATGGAGATGGGCTGCTACGGCATCGGCATCACGCGCATCGTGGCCGCGGCCATCGAGCAGAACCACGACGACAAGGGCATCATCTGGCCCGATCCCATGGCGCCCTTCGCCGTGGCGATCATCCCGCTGGGCTACCGCAAGAGCGAAGCGGTGAAGGCCGCCGCGGAGAAGCTCTACGCGCAGCTCGCGGCCGCGGGCATCGAGGCCTTCCTCGACGATCGCGACGAGCGCGCGGGCGTGCTGCTCGCCGACCAGGAGCTGGTGGGCATCCCGCACCGCATCGTGATCGGCGAGCGCGGGCTCAAGGAAGGGGTCGTCGAATACCAGCACCGCCGCGACGCGGCGGCCACGCGCGTCCCGGCGGGCGAGGCCGCATCGCACGTGGCCTCGCGCCTCGCCCATGGGAAGACGCCGCCGGCTTGAAGCGATGGCGTTGGCGCTGGCGCTCGCCGCGCCGGCGTCGGCGCTCGCCGGCGCGCAGCGCTACGAGCTGCTCTCGGCGAGCGTGCGCGCGAGCCTCGCCGCCGCGGTGAAGGACAGCGGCAACGTGGACCTGAAGGACCTCGACACGCGCGCCTGGGTGCGCGCCATGACCCCGCGCGTCGTGGGCCGCGTGGGCGACGAGGAGGCCGCGCGGCAATTCCTCGCGCTCGTGCGCTACGAGGCGATGCGCGCGGGCCTCGACCCCCACCTCGTGCTCGCCGTGATCGACGTGGAGAGCAAGTTCCGCAAGTACGCGGTCTCGCGTTCCGGCGCGCGCGGGCTCATGCAGGTGATGCCGTTCTGGATCGCGCAGATCGGCGAGCCCGGCCAGAACCTCTTCAACGAGCGCATGAACCTGCGCTACGGGTGCACGATCCTGCGCTACTACCTGGACAGCGAGCACGGGCGCCTCGCCAACGCGCTGGGCCGCTACAACGGCAGCCTCGGTCAGCCCGAATATCCGAACCGCGTGCTCTCCGCCTTGAAGGCGCGCTGGGCGCTCGAAGCCGACCCGGTCTTCTCCTCGAGGAGCTTGCGGTCGACGCGGCCCGGCTTGTCGTAGACGAGCTTGCCCGCCGGGTCATAGATGCGCGTCGTGGGCAGCGCCCTGGGCGAGCCCAGCTGGCGCTCCACGCCCTCGTCGGAAATCACCAGGGGGTAGTCGTGGCCCACGCGCCCCGCGAACGCCTTGGCCTTGGCGACGTCCTCCACGTCCATCGCCACGCCGATCACCTGGACGTCGGGATGCTCGCGGTGGAAGAGCGCGATCTCCGGGATCTCCTGGATGCACGGCACGCACCAGGTGGCCCAGAAATTCACCACGACCCAGTGGCCGTGGGCCTCCGCGAGCCGGTGGTGGGTACCCTGGGTGTCCACCAGGTCGAAGGCCTGGGCGGCGGGGGCCAGGAGAAAACCCAGGAGGGTCAGGATCCGGGCGGCGGCGGCCCGGGCGCTGCCGGCTTGCAAAATCGTGTTCCTCGTCTATCCTTGCAAGCCAAAGAATATCGGAAAAGCCCCTGATGTCCGCGCTGCCTGCCAGCCTGCGCCTGCCTCCCGAGCGCGGCGCCCCGCCCCGGGAACTCGAGATCCGGCCCAAGCAAGTGAAGGCCTGGATCGACGCGCTGCCGCTTGCCCAGACCGTCGATGCGGCCCGCAAGATGGCCGCCCACCTCACGGCCCTGAACCGCGCCAAGGTGGACGTGGACGACCGCATCCTGATCCTCGAGACCTACCGGCCGGTCGCCGCCACGGTGCTGGACGAGCTGGACGCGATCTACTCCAAGGCGAACCTTCCCCTGGGCCCGCGCTCCCGCGAGGCCCTGGCGCTTGCGCGCGGCCTCGCCTTCGAGCTCGCCGCGGGCTATCGCATCGCCGCCTGCGAGAAGAGCGGCAAGCTGCTCGCCTTCGGCGCGAAGAAGGTGCTGCCGCTGCTGGTCGCCCGCGCGATGGAGTACCTGGGCGCGGAGCTCCTCGCGAGCTACAAGGCTTACGCGCCGGCGCCTGCCTCCACCTGGCTCGAGCTGCACCAGCTCTACCTCTTCGCCGACCGGCAGGGCATCGCGACCCAGTCGATCGAGCCGGGCAAGGAGCCCACGCCCACCGAGGTCTACGCCGAGGCGCTGTTGCTCTCGCTCACGGATCCCTACCGCCTGGTGCCGGGCGAAGCCGACAAGATCCTCGCCATGCTGCGGCCGATGCGCGCGTTGGCGTCCCTCGGCCAGGCGCGGCCGGCAACCCGCAGCGGCGGGCATTTCGTGGTCCCGTGCGACATGGACCGCCCGCCCAAGCCCGCGCTCTCGGCCAACGACGACACCGGCGGGCCCAACTGGAGGCTGCTCGACACCAACGCGATCGTGGACAAGCTGCGCCAGCGCCGCGCGGCGCACGACGCGGGCCAGGTTTCGCAGACGCTCAGCCGCGCGACCACGCCCGAGGCGCTTGCGCTCATGTCGAGGCTCGCGATCCTCTGGGGCGACCCGCCCAAGCGCGCGCACCGGCGCGAGCCCATGGAAACGACGGTCGCCGTGTGCGTGGGATTGAAGGCCGTGGGCCACTTCGTCTCGACCGATGCGCACCACGACCCGACGGCCGACGGCCAGGCCATCCGCGCCGGCATCACCATCCCGCTCATCAGCATTCCCGACGACGAGACCTCGCGGCAGTATCCCGTGCGCGAGTGGGACGTGGTGAACCACAGCGCCGGGGGCGTGAAGCTCAAGCGTTGCGCCGACGGCGGACAATCCATCGTCGTGGGCGACGTGGTGGGCCTCAAGTTCATGGGCCGGCGCGGCTGGACGGTCGGCGTTGTGCGCTGGATCACCCAGTTCGACGAGGGCGGCTTCGAGTTCGGGGTGCAGTTCCTCGCCACCACCGCGGTCGCGGTGTGGGTGCAGCCGCAGAACTCGCAGAGCCCGCAGGCCAAGCCCGGGCTGCTGATGGACGACTTCGAGGGGGCGCAGCAGCTGCTCACGCCGCCGGCCCTGTTCGCGGAGCTTCGCGTCTACGAGGTCGATGCCAACGGCGAGCTCACCACCGTGCGGGCCACCGGCCTCATCGAGAAGACCGCCCGCTTCGACATCTTCTACGTCTCGAGCTGCTGACCGAGCGCCTCGCGCGTGGCCGGCGCAAGGTCGTATTCGTGGCGCTCCCCGCGGCGCGCGACCCCCGCCTCGATCATCTGCTCGAGGGCCTCTTCCACCTCGGCACCCGGCAGCTTCGAGCGGCGCGTGATCTCGCCGAACGCGAGCGGCCCGCCCGCCTCGCGCAACGCCTGCACGATCGCCACCGCCTCGGCAAGGCGCGGCCCGCGCCGCGTGGCCTTCCAGCGCCGGCCGCGCCAGTACGCCGCCGAGGCCGTGAGCTCCGCGCCGAACAGCACCGCGAGCCAGGAGAAGTAGATCCACACGAGGAAGAGCGGCACCGCGGCGAACGCGCCGTAGACGCGGTTGTAGGTCGGCGAGACGCGCACGTAGATCGCGAAGCCTTCCTTGGCGGCCTCGAAGAGCGCCGCCGCCACGAGGCCGCCCAGCAGCGCATGGCGCCAGGGAACCGGCTGGTGCGGGATGATTCGATAGAGCAGGAAGAAGGCCAGCGTGGTCACCGCGGTGGAAACGACATAGGGCATCGCCCCGTGCAGCCAGGCGATGCCGCCGCTGAATTCGCCCGACAACATCACGAGCTGCGTGGTCACGGTGACGCTCACGCCGATGAGGATGGGCGCGGCGAGGATCAGCGCCGCGAAGCCCAGTGCCGAGAGCCAGTACGGGCGGCGCTTGCGCGTGCCCCAGATGGCGTTGAGCGACCTTTCGATGATGAGCAGCAGCCACACCGCGATCACGAGCACCACCAGCGTGCTCCACGTGCCCAGGCGCCTCGCGTTGTGCGCGAACTGCGGCAGGTAGGTGGTGATGATCGTGTCGGCCACTTGCGGCGCGAGGTTCGAGCGCAGGAAGATGCGGAACTTGTCCATCACCTCGTGGAAGAAGGGCGCCGAGGAGAGCACCGCCACGCCGATCGCGAACATCGGCGCGAGGGCGAGGAGGGTCGTGTAGGTGAGGCTTCCGGCGATGGTCGGGCAGCGGTCCTCGCGCCAGCGCGTCGCGACGAAGCGCAGGAATCCGGGGATGTCGGCGAGGTTCGCGAGCACGCCGTGGCATCATATCAGCGCCCATGCGCGCCATTGCCAGCGCCCTGCTGATCGCGTTGATCCTGCTCTGCGTGGCCTGGGAGCTCTTCCTCGCGCCCCTGCGTCCCGGCGGCAGCTGGTGGGTGCTGAAGGCCCTGCCGCTCATGGCGGCCCTCTTCGGCGTGCTGCACGGGCGCCGCTACACCTACCAGTGGTCCACCCTGCTCATCTGGCTCTACGCGGCCGAGGGCGCCACGCGCGCCTACACCGACACGGGCCTGTCGGCGCGGCTCGCCCTGCTGGAGGCGGCGCTCGCGCTCGCCTACTTCGCCTCGGCCGTGGGGGTGCTGCGCTCCTCGCGCAAGGGGTGAGGCCACATGCGCGGCGTCACGCTCTGCGCGGCGAGCACCACCTCGTGCATGAAGAAGCCCAGCGCCCCGGTCAGGGCCGCGACGGACGCGACGAAGAGGAGCGCGACCGACCGGGAGAGATCGAGCTCCGTGAAGGCGGCGGCGAAGGCCGTGCCGATCAGCAGGCACACGAAGATGGCCGAGATGACCGCCAGCACGATCGCCCGCATGACGATCACGATGCGGCGCGCGAGAAGGGCGAGCTCCCCGGCGAGCGCCGCGCGGCGGTCGCCCTCGTAGTTGCCGAGGATCTCCTCGATCTGCCGCCGCCGGTCCACCGCGCGCGCGAGGCGCCCGGTGAGGGCGTTGATGATGGTGCCGATCGCCGTCAGCATGAAGACCGGCGCGATGGCGAGCTGGATCGCGTGCGTGATGGCGGCGATGTGGGATTCGGTTCCGGTGCCGGGCATGCGGGCCTCCTTCAGGTCTTGGCGAGCCGCGCCCTGGCGAGCGCCCAGGCCACGGGCAGGACGCTCACCACGACGATGCCGACGATGATCGCCGTCAGGTTACCGCGAATCCAAGGGATGTTGCCGAAGAAGTAGCCCGCGTACGCGAGCCCGCCGACCCACAGCACGGCCCCGCCCGCGTTGAAGAGCAGGAACGCGCGCGCCTCCATGGCGCCCATGCCCGCCACGAACGGCACGTAGGTGCGCACGATGGGCACGAAGCGCGAGATTACCACCGCCGGCCCGCCGTGGCGCTCGTAGAACGCGTGCGCCTTCTCCAGGTGCGCGGGGTTGAGCCACCGCGAGCCGCGGTCGGTGAAGAAGTGCCGTCCCAGCCAGCGGCCGACGGCGTAGTTCACCGAGTTGCCGAGGAATGCGGCGGCGGCGAGGAGCACGAAGATCGCGTGCACGTTGAGGGCGCCGCCCGCGGCCACGGCCCCGGCCACGAAGAGGAGCGAGTCGCCCGGCAGGAACGGCGTCACCACGAAGCCCGTCTCCGAGAAGATGATGGCGAAGAGGATCGCGTAGATCCAGATGCCGTACTCGGCGGCGAGCTTGAGGAGGTGGACGTCGAGGTGGAGGACGACGTCCAGCACTTAGGGGACTTGCGGCTCGACCGTCTTCTTCTCGGGCTTCACGAAGTCCTCGCGCGAGGCGCCCAGGTACATCGCGAGCGGGCAGGCCACCAGCACGGAGGAGTAGATGCCGAACAGGATGCCGATCGTGAGGGCGAGGGCGAAGTAGTGCAGGCTCGCGCCCCCGAAGAAGAAGATCGACAGCACCATCATCTGCGTGCAGCCGTGCGTGATGATGGTGCGCGAGATGGTGCCCGTGATGGAGGCGTCCATCACCTCGGGCACGGTCGCCCGGCGCATCTTCTTGAAGTTCTCCCGCACCCGGTCGAACACCACGACCGACTCGTTCACCGAGTAGCCGAACACGGCGAGGATCGCCGCCAGCACGGGCAGCGAGAATTCCCACTGGAAGAACGCGAAGAAGCCCAGGATGATCACCACGTCGTGCAGGTTCGCGATGATGGTGGCCACCGCGAAGCGCCACTCGAAGCGGAAGGCGAGGTAGATCACGATGCCGATGCAGACGAAGAGGAGTGCCAAGCCCCCGTCGGTGGCGAGCTCCTTGCCGACCTGGCCGCCCACGAACTCGACGCGCTTCAGCTCCGCGCTCGCGTCCTGCGCCTTGAGGGCCCCCATCACCGCGTCGGCCTGCTTCTGCATCTCGACGTTCTGGCTCGTGCCCTCGGCGCTCTTCAGCGGCAGCCGGATCAGCATGTCCCTCGAGGTCCCGAAGGACTGCACCGACACGTCCTTCAGGCCGATGCCGTCCAGCGCCTCGCGGATCTTGTCGGCGTTGGCCTCTTCCTTGTAGCTCACCTCCATCACCGTGCCGCCCAGGAACTCGATGGAGAAGTTCAGGCCCCGGACCGCCAGGAACACCACCGCCAGCACGAACACCACCGCCGAGACGATGTTGAACACCAGCGCGTGGCGCATGAAGGGAATGCTCTTGCGGATGCGGAAGAATTCCATGGTCTAGGCCGTCTTGGCTTGGTGCCAGGTCGTGTTGCCGATGGAAAGCGACTGCACCTTCTTGCGCCCACCGTAGATGAGGTTCACGATGCCGCGCGAGACCACCACGGCGCTGAAGATCGAGGTGAGGATGCCCAGGCAGTGGACCACCGCGAAGCCGCGCACCGGCCCCGAGCCGAAGGCGAGCAGCATCAGGCCCACGATGAGCGTGGTCACGTTGGAATCCAGGATCGTGCCGAAGGCGCGCTCGTAGCCCGCCTGGATCGCCATCTGCGGCGTCATCCCCGAGCGAAGCTCCTCGCGCACGCGCTCGTTGATGAGCACGTTGGAGTCGATCGCCATGCCGAGCGTGAGCGCCACAGCCGCGATGCCCGGCAGCGTGAGCGTGGCCTGCATGATCGACAGGATCCCCACGAGGAAGAGCAGGTTGCACGCGAGTGCGAGGACCGAGATGGCGCCGAACACCGCGTAGTAGATCACCATGAACACGGCGATCGCGACGAAGCCCCACAGCACCGCGTGGAAGCCCTTGTCGATGTTCTCCTTGCCCAGGCTCGGGCCGATGGTGCGCTCCTCGATGATGTCCATGGGCGCGGCGAGCGCGCCTGCGCGCAGCAGCAGCGCCAGGTTCTTGGCCTCGGTCGCATCCGGCATGCCGGAGATCTGGAAGCGCGCGCCGAACTCCTCCTGGATCACCGGCCACGTGAGCACGACCGTGTTGTTGCGCTCCACCAGCATCATGGCCATGCGCTTCTTCACGTTCTCGCGCGTGGTCTGGCGCATGATGCGCCCGCCGGTGTCGTCGAGCTGCATGGAGACGATGGCGCCCGCGTGCTGCTGGTCGAAGCCGGGCTGCGCGTCCTTGATGCGGTCGCCGGTGATCACCACCGACTTCTTCACCAGCACCGGGCGGCCTTCCTGGTCGAGGAACTTGTCGCTGCCGAACGGGGCCGGCTGGTCCTTGTACTGCGCGAAGGCTTCCTGGCCGGGGCCGGCGGCGTGCTCCTCGTCCACCAGGCGCACCTCGAGGGTCGCGGTGCGGCCCAGGATCTCCTTGGCGCGCGCCGGGTCCTGCACGCCCGCGAGCTGGACCACGATGCGGTCGGGGCCCTGCTGCTGCACGATCGGCTCGGCCACGCCCAGCTCGTTCACGCGGTTGCGCAGCGTCTGGATGTTCTGCTGGAGCGCGAGCTCCTGCTCGCGCTTCACGACTTCCGGCTTGATGGTGGCCACGATGGCGGAGTTGCCCGGCTCCTCGCGGATCGCGAGGTCCGGCATCGCGTCGGTGACCGCCTTCAATGCCGCCGCGCGCTGGTCGGCCTCGTTGAAGCGCATCACGATGCGATCGCCCTCGCGCGCAAGGCCCGAGTAGTAGATCTTCTTGTCGCGCAGCAGCCCGCGCGCGTCTCCCAGGTAGCGGTCGACCGACTTGTTGGCCGCCGCCTTCATGTCCACCTGCAGCAGGAAGTGCACGCCCCCGCGCAGGTCGAGCCCCAGGTACATGGGCTTGGCGCCGAGCGCCTGCATCCAGTGGGGCGAATTGGGCATGAGGTTCAGCGCCACCACGTAACCCTGCCCCGCGGCCGACTGGATCACGTCGCGGGCCCTGAGCTGCGTGTCGGTGTCGGCGAAGCGGAAACGCAGCGCCGTTTCCGTGAGGTCGTCGTCGATGTAGGCCACGTTGGCGGCCTTGAGCGCGCCCTCGATGGTCTTGCGCAGCTCGTCGTCCACCTTGGCCGAGGCGCGTTGCGCCGCCACCTGCACGGCCGGGACCTCGCCGAACAGGTTCGGCGCGGCGTACAGCAGGCTCACCACGATGGCGACCGCGATGACGACGTACTTCCAGGCGGGATACTTGTTCATGCGGCTACTGCGCGTCCTTCACGGTGCCCTTGGGCAGCAGCGTGGTCACGGACTGCTTCTGCACCTGGATGGTCACGTTGGGCGCGACCTCGAGGGAGAGGTAATTGTCGGAGATCTTCACGATCTTGCCGAGGATGCCCACGGCCACGACCTCGTCGCCCTTCTGCAGGGCGTCGAGCATCGTCTTGTGTTCCTTGGCCTTCTTCATCTGCGGACGGATCAGGATGAAGTACATGATGACGAACATGAGGATGATGGGCAGCATGCCCATCAGCGTGTCCGTGCCACCCTGCGCCGCGCCGGCGCCCTGCGCGAATGCGGTTCCGATCATGCTCTGGATTTTCTCCGGAAGTTCTTGATGCGCGAGGCGATTTCACCCGCGATATAGCCGGCTATTTTAACACGCCGGGCGCCTCATTCGTCGGGCTCGGGGCCCCGGCGCACCGCCTCGAAGCCGCGCCGCCAGGCGGCGAAACGGCGCTCGCCGATGGCCTCGCGCATCCCGGCCATGAGCTCCAGGTAGTAATGCAGGTTGTGGATCGTGTTCAGCCGCGCGCCGAGGATCTCGTTGGCCCGGTGCAGGTGGTGCAGGTAGGCGCGCGAGAAGTTGCGGCAGGTGTAGCACGCGCATTGCGGGTCCAGCGGCCCCGTGTCCTCGCGATGGCGCGCGTTCTTGATCTTCACGTCGCCCGAGCGCGTGAAGAGCCAGCCGTTGCGCGCGTTGCGGGTGGGCAGCACGCAGTCGAACATGTCGATGCCGTGGCCCACGGCGTGCACCAGGTCCTCCGGCGTGCCCACGCCCATCAGGTAGCGCGGCTTGCCGGCCGGCAGGCGCGGGGCGAGGTGCGCCACGATGCGCTCCATGTCCTGCTTGGGCTCGCCCACCGAGACACCGCCGATGGCATAGCCGTCGAAGCCGATCGCGGCCAGGCCCGCGAGGGATTCCTCGCGCAGCCCCTCGTACATGCCGCCCTGCACGATGCCGAAGAGCGCATTGGGGTTGCCTTCGTGGGCCCGCTTCGAGCGCTCCGCCCAGCGCAGCGACAGCCGCATCGAGGCCGCGGCGTCCGGCTCGCTCGCCGGGTAGCCGGTGCACTCGTCGAAGATCATCACGATGTCGGAGCCCAGCACGCGCTGGATGCGCATCGCTTCCTCGGGCGTGAGGAAGAGCGCGTCGCCGTTCACCGGAGACTGGAACGCGACGCCCTCCTCCGAGACCTTGCGCAGCTCGCCCAGGCTGAACACCTGGAACCCGCCGGAGTCGGTGAGGATCGGCCGCTTCCAGCCCATGAAGCGGTGCAGGCCGCCGTGCTTCTCGATCACCGCGAGCCCCGGCCGCAGCCAGAGGTGGAAGGTGTTCCCCAGCACGATCTGCGCGCCCAGGCCCTCGAGCTCGGCCGGGCTCATCGCCTTCACGGTCCCGTAGGTGCCCACGGGCATGAACGCGGGCGTCTCCACCACGCCGTGGGCGAGCTCGATCGCGCCGCGGCGCGCGGCGCCGTCGGTGGCGCTGGCCGCGAACCTCATCTCACCGCCAGTGGGCCGGGTACGTCTTGTCGTAGTACGGCAGCGCTTCCACCCGCTTCCTGTACGCGGCGAGCGCCGGCGGGACGAGCTCGGTGAGCTTCGTCTCGGGCTTGCGCACGTCGATGCGCGACACGTAGCCCAGGTACGGCGCGAGCACGAAGTCGGCGGCGCAGGGCGCGTCGCCCGCGACGAAGTTCCCGCGCAGCTCCTTCGCGAAGTACTCGAGGTCGGCCTTCACGAGTTGGCGCTCGGCCTCGATCTTCCCCTTGTCCGGCGGCGCGTCGCCCTTCCAGAAGAGCTCGTCCACGATCTTGTCGATGGGCCCGCCCAGGTACTGCTCCATCTCGCGCGCGAGGCGGCGGATGCGCGCCCTCGCCTTCAGGTCTCCGGGGTAGAGCTTCGCGCCGGCGGCGAAGCGTTCGTCGAGGTACTCCAGGATCGCCATGGATTCCCAGAGCGCGAAGCCGTCGTCCACGATCGTGGGCACGGTGTGGCGCGGATTGATCGCGACGAACTCCGGCTTCTTCGTGTCCTCGTTCTGGAACGAGAGGATCGTGAGGTTGTAGGGCACCTGCTTCAACTCCAGCGCGAGCCACACGCGCCAGGAGTAGGGCGATCCGTGCCCGTGGTAGAAGTCCAATGCCATCGAAGCCTCCGTGGTTTCTCAGTGAAGTTGGAATCCGTCGAGCGCGAGGGCGGGCGCCTTGCCGGCCGCGAGGTCCGCGAGGATGCGGCCCGTGGCGAGCGCGAGGGTGAAGCCGAGCGCGCCATGGCCCACATTGAGCCACAGGTTCGCGAACGGCGTGCCGCCCAGCACGGGCGTGCCCCGGGGCGTGGCCGGCCGCATCCCGCACCAGGGCCCCAGCGACCCGAAATCGCTCGCGCGCGGGAACGCCGCGCGAGCCTCGGCGGCGAGCTGGCCCACGCGCTCCACGTCGATCACGGCGCTGCGCCCCGAAAGGTCCGCCATCCCCGCGACGCGCAGCTCGTTGCCCAGGCGCGCGTACACCACCTTGCGCTTGTAGTCGGTCACGCTGATGCGCGGGGCCCCGCGCTCGTCGCGGATGGGCAGCGACAGGCTGTAGCCTTTGAGCGGGTAGACCGGGACGCGGATCCCCAGCGCCTTCAGCAGGTGGGGCGCGTTGGTCCCGAGCGCGAGCACGTAGGCGTCGCCCTCGAGCACCCCGTGGCTGGTCTCCACGCCCATGAGCTTGCCGTGCCACGCAAGCAGCCGCTGGATCTCCACGCCGAAACGATACCGGACCGGATTGGGCCCCGAGGTCATCAGGCGTTTCAGCTCGTTGCAGAACTTGTAGCAGTCGCCCGCGTCCTCGCTCGGCGTGTAGATGGCGCCCGCGATGCGCGGGGCCATGTCCTCGAGGGCGGGCTCGATCTCCACGCAGCGGCGCGCGTCGAGCGCCTCCTGCTCGGCGCCCAGCGTGCGCTGGTACTCCATGAGCCGGCGTGCCGATTCGAACGACGGGCGCTCGGTGTGCACCACGAGCTTGCCGTTCTGCACGTAGCCGAAGTCCATCGCGTTCGCGCCCACCAGCTCGTGCATGAGCGAGCGGCTGTAGAACGCGAGGCGCAGGAGCCTCTGCGTCGTGTCGTCCGCGGTCTTGGCGTTGCACGCGGCGAGGAACTCCAGGATCCAGCGCCACTGCTCGAGGTCGGCCGCGGGCGTGAAGCGAAGCGGCGAGTCGCGGCGCAACAGCCAGGGCGGGATCTTGGGAATCACGGACGGGCTCGCGAGCGGGGCCACGTAGCTGTACGAGAGCTGCCCCCCGTTCGCGAAGCTGGTCTCGAGCGCCACGCCTTCGTTGCGCTCGAGCACGGTGACCTCGTGGCCGTCGCGCCAGAAGTACCACGCGCTTGCGACGCCTGCGACCCCGGCGCCAAGGACGACGATCTTCATGGGAGCGCGAATTCTCTCAGAAACGCGCTCGCGCGGGCTCGGGCCCCGCTTCAGGTCGCTTCGAGCGCCTCGGCCGGCCCGTCGGCGATCCGGCCCATGATGGAAGCGATGTCGCGCGAGGGCTCGAGGAAGATCTCGACCAGCCCGTCGGGATAGCCGCCGCCGTCCCAGCGCTCGTGGTGGTGGCGGGCGATGTGCGGCGTGAGCGCGCCCTCCTCGTCGCAGTCCACGAAGATGAAGCCGAGGAAGCGCTCGGCGTCGAAGATGGGCGCCGTGTAGCTCGCGCGGAACCCCGCCGCCCGAGCCCTTCGTTCAGCGTCGCGATGTCGTGCATGGGACCGCGGCCTCCCCGGACCGCGCCATTGCAAACATGGACCGGGAGGGCCTATTCCGCGTTGCGCGGCGTCAATGGAAACGAAAGGGCCGCCCGCGGGCGGCCCTTTTTCCTCACCTTCCGACGCGCCGCGACTACAGCAGCGGCACGATGAGGAGCGCCACGATGTTGATGATCTTGATGAGCGGGTTCACCGCGGGGCCCGCGGTGTCCTTGTAGGGATCGCCCACCGTGTCGCCGGTCACCGCGGCCTTGTGGGCATCGCTGCCCTTGCCGCCGTAGTGGCCGTCCTCGATGTACTTCTTGGCGTTGTCCCACGCGCCGCCGCCCGTGCACATGGAGATGGCGACGAAGAGGCCCGTCACGATCGTGCCCATCAGCATGCCGCCCAGCGCCTGCACGCCGGCATCCTTGCCCATCAGCCAGCCCACGATGAGCGCCACCGCGATCGGCGAGAGCACCGGCAGCAGCGAGGGCACCATCATCTCCTTGATGGCACCGCGCGTGAGCATGTCCACCGCGCGCGAGTAGTCGGGCTTGGCCTTGCCTTCCATGATGCCCTTGATCTCGCGGAACTGGCGGCGCACTTCCTCCACCACCGAGCCCGCGCAGCGGCCCACCGCTTCCATCGCCATCGCGCCGAAGAGGTACGGGATCAGGCCGCCCACGAACAGGCCGATGATCACCGCCGGGTTCGAGAGGTCGAAGCTGATGTGCCGCCCCGCCTCCTCCAGCTTGTGCGTGTAGTCGGCGAAGAGCACCAGGGCGGCAAGGCCCGCCGAGCCGATCGCGTAGCCCTTGGTGACCGCCTTGGTGGTGTTGCCCACGGCGTCCAGGGGATCGGTCACGTTGCGCACTTCCTTCGGCAGCTCCGCCATCTCCGCGATGCCGCCCGCGTTGTCGGTGATGGGGCCGTAGGCGTCGAGCGCCACGATGATGCCCGCCATCGAGAGCATCGAGGTGGCCGCGATCGCGATGCCGTAGAGGCCCGAGAGCGTATAGGCCGCCCAGATCGCGAGGCACACGGAAAGCACCGGCCAGGCCGTGGACTTCATCGACACGCCGATGCCCGCGATGATGTTGGTGGCGTGGCCCTTGGTCGAGGCTTCCGCCACGTGCCTCACGGGGGCGAAGTCGGTGCCGGTGTAGTACTCGGTGATGAAGACCATGAGGCCGGTGAGCACCAGGCCCACGACGCAGCAGCCCCAGAGCTTCCAGACGCCCGCGGGGTCGCCGCCGACGGCGCCGCGCATCATCGAGTCGGTGACGAAGTAGAAGGCGATGAGCGAGAGCACGCCCGCCACCGCGAGGCCGCGGTAGAGCGCGTTCATGATCTTGCCGCCCTCGGCCGTCTTCACGAAGTAGGTGCCGATGATGGAGGCGATGATCGACACCGCGCCCAGCACGAGCGGATAGGTCACCGCGTTGCCGACGATCGCGGGGCTGGGCATGAGGAGGGCCCCCAGCACCATCGTCGCGATGATCGTGACCGCGTACGTCTCGAAGAGGTCGGCCGCCATGCCCGCGCAGTCGCCCACGTTGTCGCCCACGTTGTCGGCGATCACCGCGGGGTTGCGCGGATCGTCCTCGGGGATGCCGGCTTCGACCTTGCCCACGAGGTCGGCGCCCACGTCGGCGCCCTTGGTGAAGATGCCGCCGCCCAGCCGCGCGAAGATCGAGATGAGCGAGGAGCCGAACGCGAGGCCGATCAGCGGCTTCACGATGTCGCCCATGCGCGCGTCGTGCGCCGCGGAGCCTTCCAGGAACATGAAGAAGCCCGACACGGCGATGAGGCCCAGCCCCACCACCAGCAGGCCCGTGACGGCGCCGCCCTTGAAGGCGATGTTGAGCGCCGGCCCGATCCCCCGGCGCGCGGCTTCCGCCGTGCGCACGTTGGCGCGCACCGAGACGTTCATGCCGATGTAGCCCGCCGCGCCCGAGGCGATGGCCCCGATCGCGAAGCCGGCCGCCGTGGTCCAGCCGAGCACGAAGCCGATCACGACGAACAGCACCGCGCCCACCATGCCGATGGTGGTGTACTGGCGGTTGAGGTAGGCCTTGGCGCCCGTCTGCACGGCCGCCGCGATCTCGCGCATGCGGTCGTTGCCGTCGGGCTGGCGCAGGATCCACGAGGCCGTGATTCCGCCGTACAGCAGCGCGATCGCGCCGCAGACGAGCGAGATGAGGATTGCGTTGTTCAACATCGGTGCTTCTCCCAGGGTTTTTGTATGAGTGCGGTGCTGCTATGTCGTCACGGCTGCCAATCGCCGCGCGTCTTCTTGCGCACGGCCGGGTTCTTCAGCCGCACGTATTTCGGAAGCCCCTTCTCGAAGGGCGGGAAGGCCTCGCCGCCGATGAGAGGCTGCAGGTAGTTGCGGCACTTGGCCGTGATGTGGAAGCCGTCGGGCGTGATGAAGTCGCGCGGCATCTTCTTCTCGACGTTGGCCACGTCGGTGAGCTTCGCCACGCCGATCTTCCAGCGGTAGGGCCGGCTCGAGGTGCGCACGATGGTGGGCATCACGCTGTTCATGCCCTTCACGGCGAACTCCACGGCCGCCTTGCCCACCGCGTACGACTGCTCGAGGTCGGTCTTCGAGGCGATGTGGCGCGCGGCGCGCTGCAGGTAGTCGGCCACCGCCCAGTGCTGCTTCAACTTGAGCTTCGACTGCACGAGGTCCGCGAGCATCGGCGCCACGCCGCCCAGCTGCGCGTGGCCGAAGGCGTCCTTCAGGCCCGATTCGGAGAGGAACTTGCCGTCCTTGTCCTGCAGGCCCTCGGAGGCGCCCACCGCGCAGTAGCCGTACCGCTTCACCGACTCCTCGACGCGCGCGAGGAACGCTTCCTCGTTCCACGGCACCTCGGGGAAGAGCAGGATTTGCGGCCCCTGGCCCGGCTTGCCCTGCGCGAGGCCCGTGGCGGCGGTGATCCAGCCCGCGTGGCGCCCCATCACTTCGAGGATGAAGACCCTGGTGGAGGTCCGGGCCATCGACTCGACGTCGAGCACCGCCTCCATCATGGAGGTCGCCACGTACTTCGCCACGGAGCCGAAGCCCGGGCAGGTGTCGGTGATCGGCAGGTCGTTGTCCACCGTCTTGGGGACGTGCACCGCGATGATCGGGTAGCCCAGCTTCTCGCTGATCTGCGAGACCTTGAGGCACGTGTCGGCCGAATCGTTGCCGCCGTTGTAGAAGAAATAGCCGATGTCGTGGGCGCGGAAGACCTCGACCAGGCGCTCGTACTCGTGGCCGCCCTTCTCCACGCCCTTGAGCTTGTAGCGCGCGCTCCCGAAGGCGCCGCCGGGCGTGTCGCGCAACGCGCGGATGGCGGCCGCGGTCTCGCGGCTCGTGTCGATGAGGTCCTCGGAGAGCGCGCCGAGGATGCCGTTCCTCCCGGCGTAGAGCTTGCCGATGTGCTTGCGGTGCCTGCGGGCGGCCTCGATCACGCCGGCGGCGCTCGCGTTGATGACGGCGGTCACGCCGCCCGACTGTGCGTAGAAGGCGTTTCTCGGCATCGCTAACCCAGTGCTGAAAAGATCCGGTCGCGGACCTGCTCGACGGACCCGAGCCCGTCGATGCGGTGGTACTTCGGGGCCTTCGCGTCGCCCGTGCGCAACCACGCTTCGTAGTACTTGACGAGCGGCTCGGTGATCTCGTGGTAGACCTTGAGGCGGTCGCGCACGGTCTCCTCGACGTCGTCCTTGCGCTGCACCAGGTCCTCGCCCGTCACGTCGTCCTTCATCGCGACCTTCGGCGGGTTGAACTTCACGTGGTAGGTGCGGCCCGAGGCGAGGTGGACGCGCCGGCCCGACATGCGCTCCAGGATGACCTGGTCGGGCACCACGATCTCGACGACATGATCGAGCACGACCCCGGCATTCTTCATGGCGTCGGCCTGCGGGATCGTGCGGGGGAAGCCGTCGAAGAGGAACCCCTCGCGCGCATCGGGCGCCTGGATGCGCTCCTTCACGAGCGCGATGATGATTTCGTCGGAGACGAGGTGGCCGCGGTCCATGACCTGCTTGGCCGCGAGCCCGAGCGGCGTGCCGGCCTTGACGGCCGCGCGAAGCATGTCTCCCGTCGAGATCTGCGGAATGCCGTATCGCTGCGTGATGTACGCAGCCTGGGTGCCCTTTCCGGCACCTGGCCCGCCCAGCAAGATGAGGCGCATCCGAAATCCCCGGGGATCATTCAGGTCAACCCGAGATTATACGTGGCCGAGCCGCGCCCGCACCCGCTCCAGGTCTTCCTGCGTGTCCACGCCCGGTTCCATGGGCTCGTTCCAGAACGCGACCGCGATGCGCCGGCCGTGGCCCAGGGCGCGCAGCTGCTCGAGCGCCTCGAAGCGCTCGGCCGCCGTCGGCGAAAGCGACGCGTACTCGAGCAGGAAAGCCGCGCGGTAGGCATAGATGCCGATGTGGCGGTACGCGGGCAGGCCTTCCGGCAGCCGCGTGCGGTCCTTCGCGAAGGCGTCGCGCGCGTAAGGGATCGGCGCGCGCGAGAAGTACTGGGCATAGCCGTCGGTGTCGATCACCACCTTCACGACGTTCGGGTCGAAGAACGTGCCGGCCGAATCGATCGGGTGCGCGGCCGTGGCGATGGATGCGGCCGGCCGCAGCGCCAGCTCCGCGGCCACCTTGCGCACCAGGCGCGGGTCGATGAGCGGCTCGTCGCCCTGCACGTTCACCACGATCTCCTCGGGCTTCAGGCCGAGCAGCGACACCGCCTCGGCGATGCGGTCCGTGCCCGTCGGGTGGTGCGGCGAGGTCGTGCACACGCGCCAGCCCAATGCGGCCACCGCGTCGGCGATCCTCTGGTGGTCGGTGGCGATCACGACCTGGTCCGCCCCCGAGGCCCGCGCGCGCTCGGCCACCCATGCCACCAGCGGCTTGCCCGCGATGTCGGCGAGCATCTTGTCCGCGAGGCGCGTCGAGCGCATGCGCGCGGGGATCACCACCTTGAAGGCGAGGCGCTCCATCCGCGCCTACACCTCTTCGCCGGGATCGAGCTCCCGGGCTTCCTCCTCGAGCATCACGGGGATGTCGTCCTTCACGGGGAAGGCGAGGCGGTCGGCCTTGCAGACGAGCTCGAGGGCCTCCTTGCGCCACACGAGCGGCCCCTTGCACAGCGGGCAGACCAGGATTTCAAGCAGCTTGGGATCCATCGGGGCTCCGGCGCGATCGCGACACGCGCGTGGCGAGGAATTCTTCGAAGTCGGGCGGCAGCATCGCGTCTATGCGCAGGTACCACATGCGCGCGTCGGCGAATGCGGCGCATTTTACGGCATCCTTCTCGGTCATGACGATGAGCTCGGCGCCGGGAAGCCTGAGCTCCTGCGCGCGGAACGCGTGGTGGTCGGGAAATTCCACCGCGCGCGCCCGGATCCCCAGGCGTTGCAGGTGCTCGAAGAAGCGCTCCGGATAGGCGAGGCCGGCCACCGCGGCCACGTTGTGCCCGCGCGCGGCGAGCGCGAACTCCTGCGGCGACATCTCGCGCGGCGAGCCCACCGCGACGAACCGCTCGTTGCCCATGCGCATCGCGAACTGGCGCGGTCCGGGGACCGAGTCCGACCAGCCCCCGTTCACCACCACCGCGTCGACTTCCGCGAGGCGCGAGACGGGCTCGCGCAGCGGGCCCGCCGGCAGCATGAGGCCGTTGCCGAAGCGCCGCTCGCCGTCCACCACGGCGAGCTCCACGTCGCGGCCCAGCGCGTAATGCTGCAGCCCGTCGTCGCTCACCAGCACGTCCACCTCGCCGTGCGCCTCGAGCAGCGCGCGCGCGGCCGCCGGCCGGTCGGGCGAGACATAGACGGGAACCCGCGAGCGGCGCGCGATCAGCACGGGCTCGTCGCCGAAGTGCTCCGGCGTGGCGAGGTCGGGATAGACGCGCACCACGCCCAGCGGGTCGTCGAGGCCGCGCGGAACGCGCCCGTAGCCGCGCGACACCACGCCGGGCGTGAAGCCGCGGCGTTCCAGCGCCTCCAGCACGGCGAGCGTGAGCGGCGTCTTGCCCGTGCCGCCCGCGGTGATGTTGCCCACCACGACGACCGGGACGCGCGCGCGCCACACGGAAAGGAGGCGGTGCCGGTACGCGAAGCGGCGCAGCGCGACCGCCACGCGCATCACGAGGGCGAAGGGGAGCAGGACCAGCGCGCCGCCGCCCAGACGCTGCCACTCGCGCTCCAGCCAGCGAGCCAAGGGGAGCCCTCAGCGACGCGTCTGCGTCGTGAACGAGATGTGCGTGTAGCCCGCGATGCGCGCGGCTTCCATCACGTTGATCACCGACTGGTGCGTGGCGGCCGCGTCCGCGCTGATGGCCACCACGGGCTCCTTGCTGCCCTTGGCGGCGTCGCGCAGGGCGTTGGCGAAGGTGCCGGGGTTGCCGAATGGCGTGGGCACGCCGTTCACCGCGTACTTCCCGCTTGCATCCACCGCGACGTTCAGCACCGCGGGCTTGTCCGTCGACTTCTCGGCGGCCGCCTCGGGCAGGTTGATCTGCAGCTCGGCGAAGCGGCTGTAGGTCGTCGTGAGGAACAGGAAGATCAGGATGACGATCAGGATGTCGATCAGCGGGATCAGGTTGATGTCCGGATCCTCGCGCCCGCGGGTGCGGCCGAAATTCATGCGCGGCGCTCGCCGTGGATGATCTCGACCAGCTTGATCGCCTGGCTCTCCATGTCGATCACCATGGTGTCCACCGTGCTGCGGAAGTGCCGGTAGAAGATCACCGAGGGGATCGCCACGCCGATGCCGAAGAGCGTGTTGTAGAGGGCGACCGAGATGCCGTGCGCGAGCTGCGCCGGGTTGCCGCCGCTCATGGGGTTCTGGGAGCCGAAGATCTCGATCATCCCGACGATGGTGCCGAACAGGCCCAGCAGCGTGGAGATGGTCGCGATCGTGCCCAGGGTATTGAGGAAGCGCTCGAGCTCGAGGGTGACCGCGCGCCCGGCATCCTGCACCGCGTCCTTGATCACGTCGCGCGGGGCGCGCTCGTTCACCAGCGCCGCGGCGAAGATGCGCCCGACCAGCGGCCCGCGCTGCAGGCGGTTCACCAGGTCCTGGGTCACGCCCTTGGCCTGGTATTCGCGGATCGTGTTGGGCAGCGTGTCGCGCGGCGCGACGACCGACATGCGCAACGACCAGAAACGCTCGCCGATGATCGCGAGCGCGACGACCGATGCGATGACGATGAGCCAGATCGGCCAGCCGGCCGCTTCAATGATCGACAACACGTGCTGTTGCTCCCGCGAAAAAGTCCCGGCGACTTTAGCCTTCCGACCCTGATTACACAAGAGCTTGTGCGCGCCGCATCGCGCGGGCACAACGGCCTCGGTCGGTTCCCGGATGCGACTAGAATGCGGCCTGCGCGAGCGCGACGGTGCGCCGGATGATGCGCGCAACGCGCGGCGCAACGCCCACCGTGCAGGACCATTCCTGCTGTCGGGGATTTGCATCAGCGATGTCGCGAATCATCCACAGAGCCTGTGGATAACCCTGTGGGCGAGATTCCGGCACGGGACGCAAGTAACGTATCGCAAAGGACTTTTTTTCGGCCGCTCAATTTTTGAGCGCCACGGCTTTCTCGAATGCGCTCAGGCACTTACGTATCCTTCCCCTCTGGCGAGCCCGTGCGCGCCCGGGCGCATTGCAGCGTCGTGACGGGCGCCGCGAGGGCGGTGGATAGCCGATTTCCCTCTGGCGGCGCGCGGCGGCGACTCTCACGGCGTCCTACGCCCCGATGACGGACCTCTTCGAGACCCCGGTCCCGGTGGTGAGCGTGACCGAGCTCAACCGGCGCGTGCGCATCCTGCTGGAAAACCGCCTCGAGATGCTCTGGGTCGCCGGCGAGCTTTCCAACGTGAAGAAGGCGCCGGCCGGCCACTGGTATTTCTGCCTCAAGGACGCCTCGGCTTCGGTGGATTGCGCGATGTTCCGCACGCGCGCCCAGTTCCTCGACTTCCGGCCGGAGAATGGCCAGCAGGTGGAGGTGCGCGCGCGCGTGACGCTCTACGAGCCGCGGGGCAGCTACCAGCTGGTGGTCCAGGAGATCCGCAAGGCGGGCCTGGGCGCGCTCTACGAAGCTTTCGAGAAGCTGAAGGCCCGGCTCGAGGCCGCGGGCCTGTTCGATCCCGGGCGCAAGAGGCCGCTTCCCGCGTTCCCGCGCGCCATCGGCGTGGTCACTTCCCCCAGCGCGGCGGCGCTGCGCGACGTGCTCACGACGCTCGCGCGCCGCGCGCCCATGGTCCCGGTGGTCGTCTACCCCGCGCAGGTGCAGGGCGAGACGGCGGCCGCGCAGCTCGCGCGCGCGATCCGCATCGCCAATGCGCGTGCGGAGGTGGACGTTGTGATCGTCTGCCGCGGCGGCGGCAGCCTCGAGGACCTGTGGGCCTTCAACGAGGAGCCGGTGGCCCGCGCGATCTTCGAGTCGAAGCTGCCGGTGGTGAGCGGCGTGGGGCACGAGACCGATTTCACCATCGCGGATTTCGTGGCCGACGTGCGCGCTCCCACGCCCACGGCCGCGGCGGCCGCGGCAAGCCCCGACCGCGAGGCGCTTGCCGAGCAGGTGGCGAGGGTGCGAAGGCGCCTTGCGCGCGACATCGAACGCCGCCTCGAGGCCGCCACGCAGCGCCTCGATGCCGCCTCGCGGCGCCTGCTCACGCCCGCCGAGCGCCTGGAGCGCATGCGCGAACGCGTGCGCGAATGCAGGCGGCGGCTGGCGGGCGCCCTCGCCCGCAACCAGCGCGAGCGCGCCTCGCACCTGCGCGCGCTCGGCGTGGCCCTCGGCCACCTCGATCCCACCCAGGTGCTGCAGCGCGGCTACAGCATCGTGCGCGACGCCGACGGGCACGTGCGCCGCTCGAGCGCGGGCCTTGCGGCGGGCCAGCGCCTCGACGTCACCTTCTCGGAGGGCGGCGCCGGCGTCGAAGTGCGCGAGCCGCGTCCGCGCTAGACTGTGGGCCGAGGAGCTTTCTTTCAGCCTGACAAACGGGGAGAACGAGCATGGCCAAGAAAGGCAGCAAGGGCAACGCCGTCTACAAGATGATCGAGATCGTCGGCACGAGCACGAATTCGTGGGCCGACGCGGGCGCCAACGCGGTGAAGACTGCATCGCGCTCGCTGCGCGACCTGCGCGTGGCCGAGGTGAGACAGATGGACATGAAGATCGACGGCGGCAAGGTGATCTACCGCGTGAGGCTCAACGTGAGCTTCAAGTTCCACGGCGAGGACTAGCCTCCCAGGAAGCGCGCGACGCGTTCGGCGGCCGCGCGCTCCAGGTCCGGGCGCAGGCAGTCGAGCGTTTCCAGCCCGGGCATCGCGCGCTGCCAGGTGAGCTGGCGCTTGGCGAGCTGGCGCGTGGCCGCGGCGGCGCGCTCGCGCAGCGTCGCGGCGGGCCGGGCGCCCTCGAGCACTTCCCAGGCCTGGCGGTAACCCACGCAGCGCATCGAGGGCATCGCGGCCGTCAGCGCGAAGCGCGCGCGCAGCCCCTCGAGCTCCTCGACCAGCCCCGCGGCAAGCATCGCCTCGAGCCGCCGGTCGATGCGCGCGTGCAGGGCGCCGCGGTCCGAGGGCTCCAGCGCGATCCTCTCCACCTCGAAGGGCGCGGGCTCCCGCGACGATTCCTCCTGCAGCTGCGAGAGCGCGCGCCCCGTGATCTCGTGGACCTCGAGCGCGCGCTGGATGCGCTGCGCATCGGTGGGCTCGATGCGGGCCGCGGCACGGGGATCGACGCGCGCAAGGCGCGCGTGCAGCGCGGGCCATCCCTCGCGGCCGGCGAGCGCCTCCAGGTCGCGGCGCACGCGCGGGTCGGCGCCGGGCAGGTCGGCGATGCCGCGGTCGAGGGCGCGGAAGTAGAGCATGGTGCCGCCGGCGAAGAGCGGGATGCGCCCGCGCGCATGGATTTCGGCGCCCACGCGCAGCGCGTCTACGCGGAAGCGGCCCGCCGAGTACGCGTCAGTGGGATCGATGAGGTCGATGAGGTGATGCGGGACGCGGCGCCGCTCCTCGGCGCTCGGCTTGGCGGTGCCCACGTCCATGCCGCGGTAGACCTGCGCGGAATCGACGCTCACGATCTCGAGCCCGAAGCGTGCCGCGAGCGCGAGGGCCACCGCCGACTTGCCGCTCGCCGTGGGACCCAGGAGGAAGACCGCCTTCACCGACCCCGCATGAAGAGCCGGTCGAGGTCGGCCATGGCGAACTGCACCCAGGTCGGCCGGCCATGGTTGCAGCTGCCCGCGCGCTCGGTCTGCTCCATCTGCCGCAGCAGGGCGTTCATCTCCGCGAGCGTGAGCGCGCGGTTGGCGCGCACGGCGGCGTGGCACGCCATCGTGGAGAGCAGCTCGTTGCGCCGCTCCACCAGCACGCGGCTCGCGCCGAACTCGCGCATCTCGCCCAGCACCGAGCGCAGCAGCCCCTGCGCGTCGAGGTCGGCGAGCAGAGCCGGCACCGCGCGGATCACGAGCTCGCGCGGTCCCGCGGCCGCGACGTCGAAACCGAGGCTCTCCAGCGCCTCGCGGCCCGCGGCGGCCTGCTCGACCTCGTCGGCGCTCGCGCTCATCGGGATCGGCACCAGCAGCGGTTGAGAAGGCAGCGTGGCCGCGTCGAGCGCCTCCTTGAGGCCTTCGTAGACGATGCGCTCGTGGGCCGCGTGCATGTCCACCAGCACGAGCCCGTGGATGTTCTGCGCGAGGACGTACACGCCGTGCAGCTGCGCGAGCGCGAAGCCGAGCATGGGCGCCGCGGAGGCCCCGGCGGACTCCACGGCGCGGCGCTCGTCCATCACGGCGGCCGCGAAGACCTGCGCATAAGCCTGGGCGGGTTGCGCCACCTCGAGCCGCGCCTGCTCGAAGGACGGCCAGTTGGCCGCCGCGGGGCGCGCATTCGCGGCGGCGGCCGCCTCGCCCGCGATCGGGCGCGCGAGCGCACGCGACACCGTGTGGAAGACGAACTGGTGCACGGCATTGGACTCGCGGAACTTCACCTCGCTCTTGGCCGGGTGCACGTTCACGTCCACCAGCGCGGGCTCGATCTCGAGGAAGAGGACGTAGGCCGCGTGCCGGTCGTGGTGCATCACGTCGGCATAGGCCTCGCGCAGCGCGTGCGCCACCACCTTGTCGCGCACGAATCGCCCGTTCACGAAGAGGAACTGGGCATCGCGCGAGGCACGGCCCGCGCCCGGCGGGGCCACCAGGCCCGCGAGCCGCGCGCGAGGCCCCTCGCCCAGGACATCGAGCGCCTCGGCCGCGAAATCGTCGCCCAGCAGGCGCCCCGCGCGCGCGCGCAGCGCCTCGCGCGGAAGATGCGCCGAGCGCCGGCCGTTGTGCGAGAGCGAAAACGCGACTTCGGGCCGCGAGAGCGCGATGCGCGCGAACGCTTCCTCGCAGCGCGCGAACTCCGTGGACTCGCTCTTCAGGAACTTGCGGCGCGCGGGCGTGTTGAAGTAGAGGTCCTCGACTTCGACGGTGGTGCCGGCCGCGAGCGCCGCGGGCTCCAGCGCCGAGACTTCCCCCGCTTCGCAGGCGATGCGCCACGCGTGGCGCTCTCCCGCGCGCCGGCTCGAGATGGCCAGGCGGGCGACCGCGCCGATCGAGGCGAGCGCCTCGCCGCGGAAGCCCAGCGTGGCGGCGCGCTCGAGGTCGTCGAGGGTGGCGATCTTGCTGGTGGCGAAGCGCGCGAGCGCGAGCGGCAGGTCGTCGCGCTCGATGCCCGCGCCGTCGTCGGCGACGCGCATGCGGCGCACGCCGCCTTCGGCGAGCTCCACGCCGATCGACTGCGCGCCCGCATCCAGGCTGTTCTCGAGGAGCTCCTTCAACGCCGCCGCGGGCCGGTCGACGACCTCGCCGGCGGCGATCTGGTTCACGAGCAGCTCGGGGAGAACGTGTATGGCGCCCACGAGGGGATGTTACACTGGCCCCGCCTGCCCTCCCCCGGCGCGATTCCCGCGCAAGGAGCGGAATGACAACAGAGAACTCCGCACCGCCGCAGCCGATCCCGGAGGCCGCGGATCCCGCGCTGCAAGCCGAGCAGCTGCGCCTGCTTTTCCGATTTTCCGTCGTCGGCCACCTCGCCACGCTGCTGGTGATCTTCATCCTCGGCGGCATCCTCTGGCAGGATCTTGCGCGCCCCTCGCTCTTCGTGTGGTTCGTCGCGACCTCGCTCGTCGCCGTGGGCCGCTACCTGCTCTACAAGGCGTTCATCAACAGCAATCCGCCCGCGGCGGAGTTGAAGCTCTGGGAAGGCCGCTTCATCGCGGGCACGCTGCTGGCGGGCGTCTGCTGGGCGATGATCGGCAGCGCGCTTCTGCCGGATGCCACGCGCATGGTGCAGCGGCTCTCGGTCGTGATGCTCGTGATGCTGCTCATCACGGGCGCGGTCGCGTACTACGCGCCGCACCGCTACGCGTACAAGATCATGGCGGTGTTCGGCCTGGTGCCGCTCGCGGTCACGCTGGGCATGTCCAGGGACCGCAACCAGATGTTCCTGTCGGGATCGATCCTGATGCTCGCGGTGATCCTTCCCTACATCCACGCGCGGGTGCACAAGGCGCTGGTCGACTCGCTCACCACGCAGCGGGTCCGCGAGACCCTGTCCACGGCGCTCGAGAGCGAGCGCACCCGCCTGCAGGAGGTGAACGAGGCGCTCGCCGAGGAAACCTCCCGCAAGCTGAGGGCGCAGCAGAACGAGATGCTGGCCGCGCAGAAGCTGCGCATCCACATCGAGCGCACGCCGCTCGCGGTGCTCGAGTGGGACCGCGGCCAGCGCATCACGGCGTGGAACCCCGCGGCCGAGGCCATCTTCGGCTTCCCGTCCTACGACGCGATCGGCAAGAAGCTCTCGCACCTGCTCAGCTCGGAGGCCGAGCGCGAGGACGTCGAAGGCATGTGCCGCGAGCTGCTCGAGTCGGGCGAGGGCAACAAGCACACGCTCGCCAACGTGACGCGCGGCGGGCGCACCATCCATTGCGAGTGGTACAACACGCCGGTCATCGACGGCGAGGGCCGCGTCACGGGGTTCGCCTCGCTGGTGCACGACGTGACCGAGCGCCTCAACACCGAGCGCACGATCCACTACATGGCCCACCACGACGCCTTGACGGGCCTTCCCAACCGCCGGCTCATGCAGGACCGCCTGAACCAGGCGATCATGGCCGCGCGCCGCAAGCAGCGCCACGTGGCGGTGCTCTTCCTCGACCTCGACCGCTTCAAGGTCGTGAACGACACGCTGGGCCACGACACCGGCGACTTCATCCTGAAGGACGTGGCGCGGCGGCTGGTCTCGTGCGTGCGCGAGGGCGACACCGTGTCGCGCGAGGGCGGCGACGAGTTCGTGATGATCCTGCCCGACCTGGAGCGCCCCGAGCATGCGCGCGTGGTGGCCGACAAGATCATCAAGGAGCTCACGCGCCCGGTGGAGATCGGCGGGCACGAGATCCACGTGACGCCGTCGATCGGCATCAGCCACTACCCGAACGACGCGACCGACGTGCACCAGCTGCTCAAGCACGCCGACAACGCGATGTACCAGGCGAAGGACGCCGGCCGCAACACCGTGCGCTTCTTCACCAACGACCTGAACTTCCTGCTCTCCAAGCGCCTGGAGATCGAGGGGCGGCTGCGCAAGGCGATCGAGAACGAGGAGTTCTTCCTGCGCTACCAGCCGCAGGTGGAGCTCGCCACCGGCCGCATCTCGGGCATGGAGGCGCTCATCCGCTGGAACGACCCGCAGAAGGGCGAGATCTTCCCCAAGGACTTCATCTTCGTGGCCGAGGAGCTCGGGCTCATCGTGCCGATCGGCGAGTGGGTCTTCCGCACCGCCTGCCGGCAGCTTCGCCACTGGGAGGAAGAGGGCCTTCCGCCGGTCACGATCTCGATCAACATCTCGCCGCGCCAGTTCATGTCGCGGCGCCTGGTTTCGACGCTGCTCGCCATCGTGCGCGACGTGGGCGCCGACCCGCGCCACATCGAGCTCGAGATCACCGAGACCATGATCATGCGCAACGTCGAGCAGTCCATCGAGACGCTCTCGCAGCTGCGCTCGGTGGGCATGCAGGTCGCGGTGGACGACTTCGGCGTGGGCTACTCGTCGCTGGGGCAGCTGAAGCGCCTGCCCGCCTCCAGCATGAAGATCGACCGCTCGTTCATCATGAACGTGCCCGACGACCCGTCCAGCGGGTCCATCACCGAGGCGATCATCGCCATGGCCAAGCGCCTCAAGCTGCGCTGCATCGCCGAGGGCGTGGAGACGCGCGCGCAGCTCGAGTTCCTGCGCGCCAACCAATGCGAGGCCTTCCAGGGCTTCCTCTTCTCGCGGCCGGTCACGGCGCTGGAAGCCACGGCGATGCTGAAGGCGCAGGCGAGTTCGGACACGACGGCGCATTCGGCTGCGTAAGGCCGCGGCCCTGCGTTTCTGACCGGGTTGACGCCAACGTTCGGGGCGCGGGGAATCCCGACCCGCCTTCGAAGGATCATTGCGACGGGTCGGGATTCCCCGCGCCCCGAACGTTGGCGAGATCATTGGGACCGGTCAGGATTTCGCGCGCCCCGAACGTTGGCGTGATCATTGCCACGGGTCGGGACCCGCGCCCGGACGTTGGCGTGACCGCTAGTACGGCGACCTTGTTTCGCGCCAACGGTGGATTCCGGGCCAAATAATGCTTGATGCCGCCCATGATGGCGCCGGCAATCTTGTCCTGGTAGGCCGAATCCTTGAGCCGCTTCTCCTCGTCGGGATTGGAGATGAACGCGGTCTCCACGAGGATCGACGGGATGTCCGGCGCCTTGAGCACGGCGAAGCCTGCCTGCTCGACCGAGGCCTTGTGCAGCGCGTTCACGTCGCCCAGCTCGGTGAGCACGGCCTTGCCGAGCTTGAGCGAATCGTTGATCGTCGCGGTGAGCGAGAGGTCGAGCAGCGTGCGCGCGAGGATCGGATCCTGCACGCCGATGTTCACGCCGCCGATGAGGTCCGACTGGTTCTCGCGCTGCGCGAGCATGCGCGCCGCCGTGGAGGTGGCGCCGCGCTCGCTCAACGCGAACACCGAGGAGCCGCGCGCGTCGGGACGCACCCAGGCATCGGCGTGGATCGACACGAAGAGGTCGGCCTGCACGCGGCGCGATTTCGCCACGCGCTGGGCGAGCGGCACGAAGTAGTCGGCGTCGCGCACCAGCACCGCCCGCATGCTGGGCTCCTGGTCGATGCGCGCCTTGAGCCGCCGCGCGATCGCGAGCGTCACGTCCTTCTCGCGCGTGCCGCGCTTGCCGCGCGCGCCGGAATCCTCGCCGCCGTGCCCCGCGTCCACCGCGACGATCACGAGCCGGTCGGTCCTGGAGGCCTTCGCCTTCGCGGGCGCCGCCTTGGCCGGATCCAGGTGCACCACGGGAAGCGGCGGCGCCTCGACGGGCGCTTCGGCCGCGGCGGCGGCGCCCTGCACGGGCGCCGCGCCGATCTCGGCGATCGGGTCGGTGGGCGGCGCCAGCAGCGCGAGCAGCGGATCCGGCGGCTTCGCCGGATAGATGTCGAGAACGAGGCGGTGTTTGTACTCGCCCGCCGGAGCGAGCGGGAACACCGAGGGCTTCACCTCCGTCTTCAGGTCGAAGACCACGCGCACGACGTTGGGACGGTTCACGCCCACGCGCACCGCCTGGATGTACGGATCGTCGGCGCCCACGCGCGAGGGCAGCGCCTTCAGCTCGTCGTTCAGGTCCACGCCCTCGAGGTCCACCACGAGGCGTTCCGGATTGCCCACGAAGAAGAACTGGTGGTTCAGCGCGTGCGCCGACTCGATCGTGACGCGCGTGTACTCCTGCGCGGGCCACACCCGCGTGGCGATGATCGCCTCGCCCGCGAAGGCGGCGGCCGCCGCGAGCAGCGCCGCGGCGAAGAAGGCGAGCTTCAGGAGCCGCGCAACGAAACGGCGATGGCCTCGAGGCAGCGTTCCCCCGCCGGCGAGCTCGACGTGAGCGCGGCGTTGCGCCCCGTCGTGCGAAATTCCAGGGCGATGTCCAGGTCTGCGGGCGGCAGCAGTCCGGCGGCCCTTTCCGGCCATTCGATCAGGCTCGCCGTACGCCCGCTGAAGCTCTCCCGGAATCCCGCGTCGATCCATTCGTGCGGATCGTGGAACCTATAAAAATCAAAGTGATGCAAGTCTAACCTCGAAAGCGCATAAACTTCAACCAGGGCGTAAGTGGGGCTTCGCACCGGCCCGTCCCAGCCGAGCGCGCGCAGCACGCCGCGCGCGAGGGTCGTCTTGCCCGCGCCGAGCTCCCCGCGCAGGAACACGACGAGCCCCGGCTCGAGCGCCTGCGCGAGCGCGCCGCCCAGGCGCAGCGTCGCGGCCTCGTCGGGCAGGTCGAGGTTCAGCGATAACATCGGCGGATGCACAACGGCGTTGCGGAATCGGGCATCGAGGAGCGCGTGAAGCGCTGGGGTCGCGAGCTGGGCTTCGATGCTATCGCGATCGCCGGCACCGAGCTTGGCGAGGAGGAAGCGCGGCTGATGGATTGGCTCGCGCGCGGCTGGCATGGCGGCATGGAGTACATGCAGCGGCACGGCGCGCGGCGCGCGCGGCCCGCCGAGCTCGTGCCGGGAACCGTCTCCGTGATCACGGCTCGCCTGAACTACACGCCGCCCGGTGCGCGCGAAACGCGCGAGGCGCTCGACGACCGCACGGCCGCGTTCATCTCCCGCTACGCGCTCGGGCGCGACTACCACAAGGTGCTGCGCAACAAGCTCCAGGCGCTCGCCGACCGCATGGTGCGCGAGCTGGGAGAGTTTCACTACCGCGTGTTCACCGACAGCGCGCCGGTGATGGAAGTCGCGCTCGCGGCGCGCAGCGGCCTGGGCTGGCGCGGCAAGCACACGCTGCTCCTGTCGCGCGACGCGGGCTCGCTCTTCTTCCTGGGCGAGCTCTTCGTGTCCCTCGACCTGCGGCGCGATGCGCCCGTCACGGAGCATTGCGGCACGTGCACCCGCTGCATCGAGGCATGCCCCACGCGCGCCATCGTCGCGCCCTACCAGCTCGACGCGCGCCGCTGCATCTCGTACCTCACCATCGAGCACGCCGGATCGATCCCCGAGGAGCTGCGCGCACCCATGGGCAACCGCATCTACGGCTGCGACGACTGCCAGGCCGCCTGCCCCTGGAACAAGTACGCGAAGACGGCGAACGGCCCGGACTTCGCGGTCCGCCACGGGCTCGACGCGGCCGCGCTCGTCGACCTCTTCGCGTGGACCGAGGCGCAGTTCGACACCCGCATGGAAGGCTCGGCGATCCGGCGCATCGGCCACGAGCGGTGGCTGCGCAACATCGCCGTGGCGCTGGGCAACGCGCCGGCCTCCCGCGCGGTCGTCGATGCGCTCCGCTCGCGCCGCGAGCACCCGTCGGCGGTCGTGCGCGAGCACGTCGCGTGGGCCCTCGCACGCCACGAGGCCGCCGCCGCATGAAGCGCCTGGCCGGGATTCCGCGCGGCGTCTGGGCGCTCGGCTTCGTGAGCCTGCTGATGGACGTCTCCTCGGAGATGATCCACAGCCTGCTGCCGCTCTACCTCACCGCGAGCCTGGGCGTGAGCGCGCTCGTGGTGGGCCTCATCGAAGGGGTGGCCGAAGCCACGGCTCTCGTCGTGAAGGTGTTCTCGGGAACGCTCTCGGACCGGTTGCGCAACCGCAAGGGGATCGCGGCCGCGGGCTACGGCCTCGCCGCGCTCACCAAGCCCGTCTTCGCGCTCGCAACCGGCCCGGGGCTCGTGTTCGCGGCGCGCCTGCTCGACCGCGTCGGCAAGGGCATCCGCGGGGCGCCGCGCGACGCGCTCGTCGCCGACCTCACTCCCCGCGAGATGCGGGGCGCGGCCTTCGGGCTGCG
>Ga0335069_10002126_pt1 | contig 30871 bp, 25 predicted proteins | sample Lox_Sample_11_FD_206714 | JGI IMG/M metagenome (GOLD analysis project Ga0335069, IMG submission 206714) | Soil microbial communities from Loxahatchee National Wildlife Refuge, Florida, United States - Lox_Sample_1.1 | ecosystem: Environmental > Terrestrial > Soil > Wetlands | place: USA...
AGGCAGTGCGCCTTCGTCGTAGATGGCGATGCGGGCGTGAGCAATGCCAAGCTCCGCCAGCACATCCTGCGCCTGAGCGCGGATACTCTCGCCGTAATACGGAGCGACACGAGATTCCAGCTCGATCTCGATGCCGCCTCTATTGCGTGGCTCAAAGGTGACCCGCAGATCGGAGCGGACGTCCGGTCCGGAGCGGCCGGCGGACGAAAGCGATTCAGTTTTGGCAGTGCTGGCCATAGGCTCTTAGCTCTTAGCCTTTAGCCCTTAGCTCGTGATTCCACCAAGACGGGTCCCTCTTTGACCTTCAGCAAGAGTGAGGTAAGCATGCGCCGAATCTCGGCAAGTTCAGCGGCGAGCCGTTCATATTCTTTGAAGGGCAGGAAAGACAAGTCTCTCGCCAACAATAAATGGTAATCCAGTTCGCTGGCCGAACCCATCGCAATCAGGACAAACCTTGCGAATTCGGCGTCGCCTCGCCGGCCGCAGCCCTCAGCTAGATTGGCGCCAATCGAAGAGGCAGCCCGACGAATTTGGCTGGTCAATCCGTATTGTTCATATTGAGGAAACGAACGAGTGGCCTTGTGGAGGTCGAGGGTGAGCTGGTGAGCACGCTGCCACACTTTGAGTTCACGATAGTTCCTCACGAAGCCTCCTCTGCTAAGAGCTAACAGCTAAGAGCTTCTCCAAAATCGCATCCGTCATCTGCGTCGTGCTTGCCGCACCCTGTGCGATTGCCTTGGGCCCACCCGGGATGCGCATCATATCGTAGGTGCGCACCCTGCCTTCGCGCACGACGGTGGCGATGGCGGCGCGGACACGTTCCGCTTTGTCGTTCTCGCCCACGTGGTCGAGCAGCATGGCCGCCGAAAGAATCATGGCGATGGGGTTGACGATGGGCGGATCAAGTTCGGCATATTTCGGCGCCGAGCCATGCGTGGGCTCGAAGACCGCGACCTCATCGCCAATGTTGCCCGAGGCGGCGAATCCCAGCCCGCCTACCAGGCCCGCGAACGCATCCGAGATCACGTCGCCGAACAGATTCGAGGCGATGATCACACCGTAGTCCTCGGGATTCTTGGTCAGCCACATCGTTTGCGCATCGATGTTGGTGGACCACAGCGGGATCTCGGGAAACTCCTTCGAGACCTGCCTTGCTACGTCTTCCATCATGCCGGAAGTCTCGCGCAGCACGTTCGGCTTTTCGCAGATGGTCACATTCTTGTAGCCGTACTTGCGCGCCCACTGGAAGGCAGCGCCGCAGATGCGCTCGGCTGCCGGGCGTGTGATGATGCGGACGGAGATGGCGAGATCCTCACCTTTGACGTTCGCAAACGGCTTGAACTTGGCGTGCGAAGCCAGCGCCTGACGCACCGGCTGCGGCGGATTGGTCCACTCGACGCCGCAGTAAAGCCCTTCCGTGTTCTGCCGGAAGACCACCACGTTGACTTGCGGTTCTTCAACCCCACCACCGGGTTTCTTGCGAATGAAGTTCAGCGGATTGCCGGGAAACCCGATGCACGGACGCACGCAGATCTCGAGGTTAAAGAGCTGGCGCATGGTGACGATTGGGCTGTAGTAGGTGTAGCCCTTGCCGCGCAGCGCTGGGCCCAGTTCGGCGTCCGCGTCCTTCTTGGGTTTGGAGGTAATGGCGCCGAACAACCCTAGTTTGTGGCGAGCCAGCAGCGCGACCGTGCGATCGGGCAGAGCATTGCCTTCGCTCTTCCAGAACTCCCAGCCGATGTCACCATGAACGTAGTCGGCCTCGAAGCCGACGGCATCGAGCAGCCGGATGGCCTCGGGCAGGACCTGGTTGCCGATGCCATCACCCGGCATGGCGACAATCGTGCGTTTAGACATGAATCCCTAGCCTCCTGGCCACGAGCCGCTCTACTCCGCCTGCGATCACCAGCGATTGTGGCACGCTGCCCAGGGCAGGGAAGTGGAACACGTCACCGCTCCATGTGACAGTGCTGGCGGTGAAGTCGATGTCGATCTCATCGGAGATGATGACCTTCTCTGCGGCCCCGAGCCGCTCGCGCAGGCGTTTCACGAACTCCGGCACTTCGATGCAGAGGAAGCCGTTATTGAACGCGTTACGCAGATAGGTTTGCGAGAAGCTGCCCGCAATCACCAGCGGAATGCCCTTGGCCTTAAGCGCCGTGACGGCCTGCTCGCGGCTGGAGCCGGTGCCAAAATTAAAGCCGCCCACCAGCACGTCGCCGGAACGAGTGCTGGCCGCGAATTGCGGGTCGTAGTTCTCCATCACGACGCGCGCCATCATCTCGGGCGTCATGTCTTCACGGTAAGTGTAGGTACCGGGGTAGATCGCGTCGGTGTTCAGGTTGTCCTTGGGAATGAACACCAGGCGTCCGCGAACGCGCGCTGGAAAACCGGGAAGGATCTCGACCGTCTCAGCGCTGGGTTTGCCGCCATCGAATTCGGTGTACTGCCGTTTCAGTTCCCGGGAGGGCGTGGTCTCCGCTCCGCAAATGTAGCCTGCGACCGCCGACGCGGCGACCACCGCGGGACTGGCCAAATAGCATTGTGCTTCGCGTGAGCCCATGCGTCCTTTGAAATTGCGGTTGGTGGCCGAGATGCCGACCTCGCCGGGCTCAAGCAACCCTGTTCCCAGGCCAATGCACGGACCGCAGCCCGCAGGGAGCGGGATAGCACCCGAGTCGAGAATTGTCTGCCAGATCCCGCGGCGCTCCGCCTCGTCCTGCACCCAGTGGCTCGCCGGCGCGAGATAGAACTTCACCGTGGACGCGATCTTCCTGCCCCGCAGCACCGCTGCCGCCGCTTCCAGGTCCTCGATGCGCGAGTTCACGCACGAGACCAGGTAGGCTTTGTCGATCTTGACGCGCTTGCGCTCCAGTTCCGCCAGCGGGGACATCACCTGCACCGTGTCCGGTCCGGAGATATGTGGCGTGACCGCGCTCAGGTCCATTACGATGCGTGCGGCATAGTGAGCATCCAGATCGGGCTGAGGCGGAGCTTTCTCCAGGCGCGCCAGTTCGCTTTCCGGCAGCCGCTTCTCGCCATCGGCTCCTAGTTGCACCCGTTGTGTGCGGAGCCATGCGAAGGTGGCCGCGTCAGCGGGGAACCAGCCCACCAGCGCGCCCCATTCGGTGGTCATGTTGGCGATGGTCAGGCGCGCCTCCATGGAGAGCGACGCCACGCCCGGCCCGGCGAACTCGACGGCGGCGTTCAGCACCTCTTCCTGGTTGTAGAGGCCGCAAAGGGCGATGATCACGTCCTTGCCGCTCGCACCTGGCGGCGGCTTATCTTCAAGTACCACTTGAACTGTTCGCGGGATCTGCCACCAGAACTCACCCGTAGCCCAGATGGCGGCGGCATCGGTTCGAACCACCGGCGTGCCCACTGCGCCGAGCGCGCCATACATATTGGAGTGCGAGTCGGAGGCAACGACGAAGCTTCCGGGCAGAACGTATCCGCGCTCCACCATGATCTGGTGCCCGATGCCGGTGCCGGCGGGGTAGAAGTCCACGCCGTGCTCGCGGGCGAACGCCTCAATGGCGCGATACTTCTTCTGGTTGTCTTCGGAAAGGTTCTGGATGTCGTGGTCGAGCGCGAAGACCAGTTGCCGCGGATCGCGGACGCGCCGCGCGCCGATAGCCTGAAATTTTTTCATGACCGCCGAAGTATTGTCGTGGGTCATGACGCGCGTCGGGCGGATCGAGACAATGTCGCCCGCGCGCAGCGGGCGATTGGGCCCTTCGGCGAGGTGGGCTTGCGCGAGTTTTTCAACGATGGTTTGCGGCATGAACAGTTGCCAGTTGTCAATGGTGCGGGCGAAATGCCCACGCACTACACGGGTTCTTGTGTTGCCGTGACCGGTGAAAGGGCACGGCTTCAGCCGTGCCGATATGCGCCGCAACTGGAATCGGCCTTTAGGCCCTGAGGGCGCTTCCCTCAGCGGCTAAAGCCGCAGCCTTCAGGTTGCCCCTTCACACGTTACATCTATTCCGAAACTGTTTCGCTCGCCGGCAGAGCCCGCTTTGCTTTCAGCAGCTTCATCAACTCGTTCACCGAGCCCACCTCGTCCAGCTTCCACACCGCTTCTTTCACCCGCTTGCGCGCGACGCGCGTCATTAGCGGTGCGGCCAGCGCATCGAATTTCTCCTCGATCTCGCGATCGCTGAGCGGATTCCTCGGGTCACCCTTAGGATAATCCAGTTGTTTCGTGAACTCGCGCCCGTCGGTGGAGCGGATGGTCACGTTAACGCGCTGCAGCGCAGGGAAGACCTTCTCGATCTCGGGATCGGCTACCACCTCGACCTTCCGCAACTGCGCCCGGATTTTCTCATCCATGATCTTCTCCATGGTGAACTGCGCGGGCGTGACCTGGCGATCCACCAGGGCGGCGGCAATTACGTAGGGCAGCGAATGGTCGGCGGTTTCCTTGCTGCGCGGGTCGTACTTCGACGGGTCGGAGAGAATGTCGGCGGCGCGGGCTAGTGACCGGATGCAGACCTTCTCGACGTTCTCCGCGCGCAGCTTGTTCTCCTTTACCAGGTCGAGCACGGCAGAGATGGGCGTGTGCGTCAGCGCTTCGGTGGGAAAGGCTTTCATGCCGCACTGGGAGATGCGCCAGGATTCGCCCAGCCCTTCGGTCAGCACGTTCAGTTTCCACTCGGGGCCGAAGCAGTGGGTCAATCCCTCCTTGCCGTCCACCACGTGCTCAGGGCCGGTGTAGCCCTTCTCGGCGAGCAGCGCGGCCAGCACCCCGCTCTGCGTGGCCATGGGGTCCACAGTGTTCTTCATCATGGTGAGCTTGCCGGCAGTGACAGCGCCGAGCGTGGCATGACGGCTGGCGGAGATGCCGATAGCGTGCTGGATCTGCTCCCACGAGAGATGCAGCATGCGCCCCGCAACGATGGGTGAGACGAAAGCAGTGAGAGTGGCGTGGTGCCAACCACGTTCTCGAATTCCGGGGAAGGCGACCTCGCAGAAGCGGCACTCAAACTCGTGGCCCAGAACCAGGCCGACGATCAACTCGCGCCCGTCGGCGTTCGCACGTTCGCCGCAGGCCAGCGCGGCAGGGAAGATGTCGGAAGGATGCGACGGGTCCTGCTTCCAGTAAATGTCGTTGTAATCCATGCAGCGGATCATCAGCGCGTTGGCTAGCGAGGCGGAGACTGGGTCCACGCGCTTGCCAGCGCCGATCACGGTCGCCGGCCCGCGGCCGGCAGTTTGGTCGAGCACGGCGAGCGCGATCTTGACGTCATGCTGCTGGAATCCGCCCAGGGCGCAGCCGAGCGAGTCGAGCAGGAAGCGTTTGGCCTGATAGACAGCGTCTGAGGAGAGGCGGTCGAACTTCAGATCAGCGGCCCACTGGGCCATCAGAGCGGTGACGGTGCTCATGCCTCCACCCGTAGCGCCGGCATCTTGCCGGCTGTCTGGTGGGCGTCTCGGACACCCCAGCGCGCCAAAACCAGGCGCGCCGGGGGCCCCGTCTCGCCCGCCCAGCGGGCCGCCGGGACGGCGGCGTTACCTTCGAAACGGCAGATAGCTCATGAAGTCAGCGTGGTGAACGATGATAGCCTCCGTCGAGCGCTTCACCAGGTCGCCTTCAGCAGCGTGCGCGGCGATGATGTGGCAAACCGCCTCGGGCATTCCGCACTCCATGGCCAGCGCCACTCCGGTGAACGGATGCCGCAGGAACTCGCCCCGCCGGCTCTGGCGCACCTTGCCATCCACCACTTCATACTCCAGCAGTTTGCCGACATCGGCCAGGATCGCGCCCGCGATCACGGAGTCGAGATCGATCTGGAGTCCTCTGCCCAGGAACTCCTGCATCGCCTCCGCCGACCGTCGCGCGATGTGCACCACGCATCGCTTGTGCTCCATGAACGTCGCGGGGCAGTTGGGCACGAGCAACGTGAACGGAATGCGGTTGAGATCATCGGGCCGGAGCGGGCTCAGTTCAAAGGCCCGCACCCAGGTGGAGGCCACCTTTTGGCGCAGATCGCGGTTTTCGATCCATTCCAACTCCGGCCACAAAAGCTCGACAGCCTGAGGCAACGCACCGGGCTCGCCCGCCTGCCCAGGCGAGACAGTGCGCCCGCCGAGATTCCTTGGTTTCCGGGAGCGCGACGACATCGTTTCGCTCTACTTAGTGATCACGCCGCAGGCGATCCGTGGCCCGGCGTAGCCGGCAGGATCGCTCTTCATGTCGTCCGCCGCGGCATGGATCATGAGCGACGTCCCGCCATTAGCAAACACCGAATTGGGCACGCCCTCGGCGAGCGTCAACTGGGGAAGATCAACCTTCCCCTTGGCCGTGCCGTCGGCTTTGACAGTGACGTTGGGCATATCGCCTGCGTGCGGTCCCTGCGGGTTCTCCAGACCGTGCCGTTTGCCCTCGGGGTTGAAGTGGCCTCCGGCTGACTTGAACGCGTCCGCAGGCGCTGCGGGATCGGCCTCGCATTTAGCGTTCTGGTGGATGTGCATGGCATGCTCGCCCGGCGGAAGGTTCTTGAGGTTGTATTTGATCTCGATGCCTTTGCCCTTGGCGATGAGTGTGGCCGTGCCGACGCTTTGCCCTTTGGCGTCCTTCAGCTCGACAGTCTTCCCGCCGTCGGCGTGCGCCTGGGGCAACGCCAAAACGAACGCCACGGTTACCATGGTCCCCACCAACAGAATCTTGCTGTACATGGAAGTGCCTCCTGCGGTGAATGACCGCCGCATGTAAGATACTGGTTGAGCGCAGATGTGGCAACCAGCCGATAACCGATTACCCGGTGACTGCGACTCTCCCTGCCCGCGGGCATCCAATATGGTAGGCTTTCTGAAGCGGCGGTGGGGTTTCTTCGTCCCTCCATGAGGACATAAGTCGTTGCTGGACACGATTTTCGCCAAAATATTCGGCACCAAGAACGAGCGTGAAGTGAAGCGCTTGCGCCCGCTGGTCGGGCGGATCAACTCCCTCGAGCCGGAGATGCAGCGCCTCACCGACGCCGAGCTGCGCGCCAAGACCGACCAGTTCCGCCAGCGCATCAATGAGCACGTCAGCCAGGTGCAGCTCGAGCCCGGGGCCGAGGACGAGAACCGCAGCACCCGAGGTCCCACGGAGCGCGATCGTGCGCTGAAGGAAGTCCTGGATGAAATCCTCCCGGAAGCCTTCGCGGTGGTGCGCGAGGCCGGGCGCCGCACCCTCAACATGCGGCACTTCGATGTGCAGCTCATCGGCGGCATCGTCCTGCACGAGGGCAAGATCAGCGAAATGAAGACTGGCGAGGGCAAGACGCTGGTCGCCACTTTGCCCGTATATCTGAACGCGCTTTCCGGCAACGGCGTGCACGTCGTCACCGTCAACGACTACCTCGCCAAGCGCGACTCGGAGTGGATGGGGGCGATCTATCGCTTCCTCGGGCTGAGCGTGGGGGTCATCGTGCACGAACTGGACGATGCGGAACGCCGCGATGCCTACGCCGCCGATGTCACTTACGGCACCAACAACGAGTTCGGCTTCGACTACCTGCGCGACAACATGAAGTTCGACCTCGCCGATTGCGTGCAGCGCGGCCACAATTACGGCATCGTGGACGAAGTCGACTCCATCCTGATCGACGAAGCCCGCACCCCGCTCATCATCTCCGGCCAGGCGGAGAAGTCCACGGAGAAGTACGATCGCGTCAATCGCATCATCCCCAAGCTCGAAAAGGGGGAAGAGCTGGACACCGCGCCGGGCGAGCCCAAAATCCTCACCGGTGACTATGTGGTGGATGAGAAGCACAAGACCATTACCGTGACCGACGAGGGCTGGGAGAAGGTCGAGAAGCTGCTGGGCATCAGCAACATCGCCGATCCCGAAAACTGGGATCTGAAGCACCACGTTGAAACCGCGGTCAAGGCCCACGCGCTCTACCGCAAGGACGTGGAATATGTGGTGAAGGATGGCGAGGTTGTCATTGTCGACGAGTTCACCGGGCGCCTCATGCCCGGCCGCCGCTGGTCCGACGGGCTTCACCAGGCGGTCGAAGCCAAGGAGCACGTGAAGGTCGAGGCCGAGAACCAGACGCTCGCTACCATCACCTTCCAGAATTACTTCCGCATGTACAAGAAGCTGGCGGGCATGACCGGCACCGCCGAGACGGAAGCCGCTGAGTTCCAGAAGATCTACAACCTGGACGTGGTGGTCATCCCCACCAATCGGGATCTTCGGCGCATCGAGAATGCGGACATCGTCTACCGCACCGCGCCCGAGAAATACCTCGCTGCGGCCGATGAGATCCAGCAGTTGAACGCAAACGGGCAACCGGTGCTGGTGGGCACCACGTCGGTGGAGAAATCGGAGCGGCTCTCCGAGCTTCTGCGGAAGAAAAATGTGAAGCACGTGGTGCTGAATGCCAAGTACCACGAGAAGGAAGCCGAGATCGTGGCGCAGGCCGGCCGCAAAGGCGTGATCACCATCGCCACCAACATGGCCGGCCGCGGCACCGACATCCTGCTGGGTGGCAATCCCGAGTTCATGGCCAAGCAGGAGTCCTTCAAGAAAGGCCTGGCGCAGCCTGTGCGCCGCGCCGAGGGCCGCCTGGGCGATGGCGCGACCGACGAGAACACCGCTACCTGGTATTACCAGGGGAACGAGTTCCGCGTCGAGCGGCAAAAGTGGGAAGAGATCTTGGCCAAGTACAAGGGCCAGACCGACGCCGAGCACGACGAGGTCGTTGCTTTGGGCGGGCTGCACATTCTCGGCACCGAGCGCCACGAGGCCCGCCGTATCGACAACCAGCTTCGCGGACGCGCCGGTCGCCAGGGCGATCCCGGCAGCTCGCGCTTCTACCTCTCGCTCGAAGACGACCTGATGCGCATCTTCGCCAAAGAGTGGGTGTCGAACCTGCTGCAGCGCCTGGGCATGGAGGAAGGCGTGCCCATCGAGTCGCGGTTGATCTCCCGCCGTATCGAAGCCGCGCAGAAGGCGGTCGAGGGGCAGAACTTCGAGTCCCGCAAACACCTGCTCGAGTACGACGACGTGATGAACAAGCAGCGCGAGGCGGTGTATGGCATGCGCCGCCAGTTGCTCGAGGGCGTCGATCAGAAGGAGCTCATCCTCGAAGACTACGTCGCCGGCATCCTCTCCGACCTTCTCGAAAAGCACTGTCCAAAAGACGCGCACGCCGACGATTGGGACATCCCCAAGCTCAAGAGCGAGATCTTCACCCGCTTCGGCGTGGATATTCTGGCCGAGGGCGTCCAGCCGGACGAGCTGAACCGCCAGGAACTGGGCGACGCCACCTTCGACAAGCTCAAAGAGCGCTACGAGGCCAAAGAGAAGCTGATTGGGCCCGAGGCCATGCGCTACCACGAGCGCATGATCATGCTCAGCGTGCTCGATCAGTTGTGGAAAGATCACCTGCTCAGCATGGACCACCTGAAGGAAGGCATCGGGCTGCGCGGCTACGCCCAGCACGATCCCCTGGTCGAGTACAAGCGCGAGTCCTTCGAGATGTTCGAAGCCATGATGCAGCGCTTCCAGGAAGACACGGTGCGCTACCTGTACCTGATGCAGGTGATCGAGGCGAGTGCTGCTGCGGAAAAGCATCTCCCTGGCGGTGATGAACAGGAGGGTGGTCCTGTTGTGCCGGGCGGACGCGGTCCAGACGAATTGGGCGGCGGAGACGGCGCTGGAGTTCGGGTCCCGAGGCCGGGTAGTGATCGCAGACCGCCGAAGCGCGCGCGTGCGGCCACTTCTGTTGACGAAATTGAAGAGGAATTCCAGCGTCGCAAGCGCCGTGAACTCGAACAGGCCCGCATGGCCGGCTCGGGTGATTACCAGCCTGTCCAGCAGGTGGTGCGGTCCGGCGCCAAGATCGGACGCAACGATCCCTGCCCCTGCGGCTCCGGCAAGAAGTACAAGAAGTGCTGCGGGGCGTAGAAGCAGTCAGCAGGATGCGCAAATCATTGTCACCCCGAGCGAGCGCGGGAGCGCGAGTCGAGGGGCAAGGCTGTTACCGCCCCTGGTCGGCCTCGGCAAAGGCGTTGCCCCTCGACTCGCGCAAAAGCGGCGCTTGCTCGGGGTGACAGGTCATAGGGTCAGCGGGCTGATCGTACCGCCGCGAACGTCATCTCCTGTGCAGGACTGCCGGTGCGACCCTTCCACTCGTCGAACAGCGCGCCATAGCTGAGCGTGATGTAGCTGCTCGGCGGGACGCCCAGCAGCCGGGCCGTCCGGTCGATCCAGCGCGGGCCGCCTTCAATCTCCGCCACCGTGCCGATTGGGGTCTCATCGATAACGACATGGCCGTGGCCATCCGTCCACTCGCTGCGAAACTTTTCGTACCGGAAACTGGGACCGAATCCCAATGCGCGCAGGATGCGGTCCAGGCTCGTACCGTCGGCGACCTCGGTCTCATATTCCTGGCGCGACTTGTGGCGCCGTGCCGTCCCCTTCGACTTGTGGGTGAAAGTCCAACGACTGCCGTACTTCCGCAGCCGCAGGATTTCGCCCCGCCGGCGCAAGGGTTGCCCGGGCAGGTCATAGAGGACGTTCATTTCGTGAGTACGCCGCGTGACCAGCCGGAACCCGGATGCACGCAGCCGGCGCGCCAGCGCCTTCGCGTCCGCCACCAGGAATTTGATCTCGATTTCGCGCGCCATCCTTGGAAGTATAAAACCCACCACCGAGACACCGAGACACAGAGCCTGAAAATGCTGTGGCGCTTTGTCGGGCCGCGTCGGGGAAATGGGTTTCGCTAAGGCCGACAAAACTTTCTTGAGAGATCCCTATCGAAGAAACTTTCGTGAGAGATCACGTGTCAGGGCACGACTTCAGTCGTGCCGCAAAGAGCCTTAACAATTGCGGGCTTCAGCCCCTGGAACGCATGCTACGATTCCGCTCTTTCGGAGGACGCAATGAAACAGAGACCTGGCAAGCGCGAGCGGCGCTGCATCAACATCGGCGGACGTCCCGCCGACCTGCCGTTCAGCGATGGAGTGCTGGTCGGTGACACACTTTTCCTCTCGGGCCGCATTGGGATCGATCCTCGCACTATGCAGGCGGCGACGGATGTCAATGAAGAGATTCGCCTGATGCTCGATGGAGTCCGCGCTACGCTCGAGGCCGCCGAAATGATCATGGACCATTTGGTATTCGTGCAGGTTTATTGCACGGACCTCTCGCTGTACGAGAAGTTCAATACAGCCTATCGGAAGTACTTTGGAAAGGATCTGCCAGCGCGCGCGTTCCTCGGGGCCGGATCGCTGTTGCGCAACGCCCGCTTCGAGATGCAGGCCATCGCCATGCGCTGCTAGGACTCACTCGTGGCGCGGGAAAAATAGTTCCCCAGCTTCTTCTAAGGATTCCGTAGGCTTCGGCATGACAAAAGTCAACGGCCAAGAGCCAACTAAGAGCTACTTCTCCCTCGCCACCACGAATTCCGGCGCCCACAGCAGGGCGCGCTTGATCTCCGAGTCGGGAAGATCGCAGATGGCCCTGCGCGCGTCGGAGGCGTACTCATGCGCACGCGTCGTGGCCGCTTCCAGAGAACCATAGTGGTTGAGGATGGCAAGAATCTGGTCGTGCGTCACCGAATGAAAGGCGCGCTCCTGCAGCACCGTCTGGATGAGGTCCTTTTCTTCCCGGTTGCACCGTGCGAGCGCGTGAATCACCGCCATAGTGGCCTTCCCCTCGCGCAGGTCGCTGGCCACAGGCTTGCCAAGCACGTCTTCGGAAGCCGTAAGGTCGAGTACGTCATCCACGAGCTGGAACGCCATGCCCAGGCTGCGGCCGTAGCGCGCCAGTTTTTCCTCGTGCTCTGCGGAAGCGCCGCTCACGATGGCTCCCAGGCGCGTGCAGGTGGAGAACAGGCAAGCGGTCTTGCGTTGGATCAGGTCGAAATGCTCGTCGAGTGTGATCAATCGGCCCAGCTTCTCCATCTGCAGCAGTTCGCCTTCGACCATCTGCTGCGTTAAGTCGATGAGCACGTCGAGGATCCGGAAATTGCGTTCCTGCACCGCGATCTTGAACGACTGCATGTAGAGCCAGTCGCCGGCGAGCACGCACTTGGAGTTGCCCCAGCGCGTGTTGGCCGAGGGACGTCCGCGCCGGGTGCGGGCCTCGTCGATGATGTCGTCGTGCACCAGCGTGGCGGTGTGGATCATCTCCACCACCGCGCCCAGGCGGATGGCGCCGCGCCCGCTGTAGTCGAAGAGTTTGGCGGAGAGCAGCAGCAGCGCGGGGCGAATGCGCTTGCCGCCACCCGCGCGCAGGTACTCGCCGATGTCGGTGATCGCCGGGACGTTCGAGACCGTGTCGCGCCCGAACTCGCGCTCCACCGCTTCCAGGTCGTCGCGGAGGAGTTCGAAGACCTCTTTCGCCTTCGCTCCGTTGATGGTGGATGTGCTCACGTCAATTCGACCTGTAGTTGGTGAAGTGCATGTCGATGCCGAGGTCGGTGTTGCGCAGCAGGGCGATGATCTCCTGCAGCGTATCGCGGTCCTTGCCGCTCACCCTCACCATGTCGGCCTGGATCGAGGCCTGGACCTTCTTCTTCGACTCCTTGATCAGCTTGACGATCTCGCGCGCCTTCTCGATCGGGATACCCTGCTGCATCGCGATGCGCTGCCTGACGGTGCTTCCCGCCGCGGGCTCTACCGTGCCGTAGGTCAGCGCCTTCAGCGGCACGCCGCGCTTGACCAGCCGTTGCTGCAGCACGTCGTTGACCGCCTTCAGCTTGAACTCGTCCTCGGAGTGCAGCACGATCGCCTCCTTGCCCTCGAGCTCGATGCGCGACTTCGAGTTCTTCAGGTCGAAGCGGGTGTGTACTTCCTTGAGCGCCTGCTGGATGGCGTTCGAGACCTCCTGCAGGTCCACCTTGCTCACGATGTCGAATGATTCGGCCATGGTCTTAGCGATCCAATAGATTACCCTGCCGCGCCCCGGATTGGGCAGGAATCGGCGTTTCGGCATTACTGGTTGGCGTCAGGTTGAAAAACCGATAGACATTCTGCGCTGTGTGAAACGCGACCTCCTCGGCTGCGATTCCACGCAATTCGCCAATTTGGCGTGCTGCTTCACGCACAAATGCCGGCTCATTGCGCTTGCCGCGATGCGGGACAGGCGCGAGGAACGGAGAATCGGTCTCGATGAAGATGCGGTCGAGCGGCAGCTCCCGCGCCGCGTCACGGATATTCCGCGCCTTGGGGAAGGTCACGTTGCCGGCGAAGGAGATCATGAAGCCCATGTCGAGCGCCCGCCGCGCATGTTCTACGAGGCCGGTGAAGCAGTGCAGTATGCCCCCCAGTCCGCTGGGCGCCCACTGCTCCGCGAGGATTGCGAGGCATTCGTCCCAGGCGTTCTGACTGTCGGCAGATGGCCGGCAGTGGATCACTACCGGCAGCTTAGCCGTTTGCGCCAGCTCAAGCTGCTTAAGGAAGACTGAGCGCTGCACCTCGCGCGGCGAGTGATCGTAGAAGTAGTCGAGACCGATCTCGCCCCAGGCGATGACCTTGGGATTGCGGGCCAGCGCGCTCAGTTCTTCGAAATCGGCGTCGGTAGCGAGCCGGGCCTCATGCGGATGAATGCCAACGGTGGCGTAAATCCTCGGCTCGCCCGCCTTCTCACGATTCGCAAGCTGGATGGCGCAGTCGAGTGAGCCGGGGCCGGTGCCGCTGCCGATGGCAACCACGGTCTCAACCCCGGCCTGGCGCGCCCGCGCCAGCATGGCGTCGCGGTCGGCGTCGAACTGCGGCATTTCGAGATGCGCATGCGAGTCGACTAACATTGAGTCATTGGGTCATTGAGTCATTGAGCCATTGCGCCATCGGCATCGAAAAGCCACGCCTTTCAATGACTCAACGAATCAATGACCCAATGGCTCAATTACTTCAGTCTTGCCCCGACGGGAACGTCCTCCAAGAATCCCGCTAGCACCGGTAAGCCCCTATCGCCCACGGACGCGGCGACGATCATGCCGTTCGATTCCAGGCCGCGCAGCTTACGCGGTTGCAGGTTCACGACCAGCACTACCTTGCGGCCGACGAGCGACTCCGGGGCATAGGCTTCGGCGATACCGGCCACCACCTGCCGGACCTCCGTACCGATGTCCACTTCCAGGCGAAGCAGCTTGTCCGCGCCTTTCACCTTTTCCGCCACCTTCACCTGCCCGACTCGCATCTCGACTTTGGCGAAGTCGTCGATGCTGATGCGGCCGTCGGCTGTGGCTGCCGGGGCAGGCGCCGCTGGCGCCGGTGTCGTTACCGCAGGCGGCGTTGGAGAGGGAGCGGTTGTCACCGCGGCCTGGGTGGTTGTGCGCTGCTGTTCCATCTGCTGCATCCTTTCGATGGCGGATTTGTCGGCGCGCGGAAACACCGGCTCTACATTGCCCAGCTTCGTGCCGTGCTGCAGTTGGCCCCACTTCAAATCCGTGAGGCGGAATTCGAAGATCCTGCCAATCCCCAACTGCTCCCAGATGCGCGCGGTCGCTTCCGGAATCACGGCATGTGCCAGCGCGGTCACGATGCGCAGCGCTTCCGCGGCGGTGTAGAGGATGGTTGCCAGGCGGGCGCGGCTGCCTTCGTCCGCCTGCTCTGCGACGGCCCAGGGCTCGTTGTCCACGATGTACTTATTGACCGCGCCCACCAGCGACCACGCGGCTTCGAGCGCTCGCGAGAACTGGAAGTCGTCCCAGAGCGAGGCAAAGCTGGCGATGGTTTCCTCGGCTGTCCGCGCGATGGCGTCATCCGCCGGTGTGCGCAAACTGGCAGAGGAGGGATAAGGCACCTCGCCGCGGAAATAGCGCGTGATCATGGCTAAGGTGCGACTGGCCAGGTTGCCCAGATCATTGGCCAGGTCGGAGTTGTAGCGCTGCACCAGCGCGTCGAAAGCAAAGCTGCCGTCCTGTCCGAACACCACTTCGCGCAGCAGGAAGTAACGCAGGGCGTCGTTGCCGAGGACGTCGATCACCGTCTCGGCGCGCACGATGTTGCCGCGCGACTTCGACATCTTGCTTTCCTCGAACAGCAGCCAGCCGTGGGCTACGATCGACCGCGGCAGCGGCAGCCCGGCGGCCATCAGGAACGCCGGCCAGTACACACAGTGGAAGCGCACAATCTCCTTGCCGATCATGTGCACGTCGGCGGGCCAGTAGTGCGCAAACTTCTGCTGGTCTTTTTTGTCGGGCGACCCGAACCCGATGGCGGTGCAATAGTTGCTGAGCGCGTCCAGCCAGACGTAGATCACGTGCCGCGGATCGTCCGGCACCGGAATCCCCCACTTGATCGTGGTGCGGCTGATGGAAAGGTCGCGCAGGCCGCTGCGCACGAACGCCATCACCTCGTTGCGGCGTGTCTCCGGGCGGATGAAGTTCGGCTGCTCGGTATACAGCTTGAGCAGTTTGTCCTCAAACGCCGAAAGCTTGAAGAAATAATTCTCTTCTTGCACCGTCTCGGTCGGTCGGCCGCACTCAGGACAGGGCGCGCCGGGACCGGCCGCATCAACGTAGAGTTCGTCGAAGACGCAGTACTGCCCGCTGTAGGCCCCCTTGTAGATGTAGCCGTTGTCGCGGATGCGGCGGAACATCTCCTGCACGCCCCGCTTGTGGCGCGGTTCGGTGGTGCGGATGAAGTCGTCATAGCTGATGGCCATCCGGTCCCACAGGCCGCGGAATTCGCCGGCGATGCCGTCGGTGAGCTGCTGCGGCGTGATGCCGGCCTCGGCCGCCGAGCGCTCGATCTTCTGCCCGTGCTCGTCGGTGCCGGTCAGGAAAAACGTGTCGGAGCCCAGCATGCGCTGGCGGCGAGCGACGGCGTCGCAGGCGATGGTCGTGTACGCGTGCCCGATGTGCGGGCGAGCATTGACGTAGTAGATCGGGGTCGTGATGTAGAACTTTTCGGCCATTATGACTTTCTGTTTTGAAGGGGCGCGGCTTCAGCCGCGCCGCGCCAAGCCTCTACGATTGTCATTCCGAGGGGCTTCAGCCCCGAGGAATCTGCTTCTCAATAACGCCCGCGTCCTTTGAGTTTGCCTCTAAGTACCGCCGCGTGGCCTCCTGCATCACCTGCTTGAGCGGAATCTTGTGCTGATCGGCGATGCGGCGGCAGTCTTCGTATTCCGGCGCGTAGTTGGCGACCGTGCCGTTCAGGTTCGCAACCTTCATCCGCACTTCGCCCCACGGCGTCTGGACTGCGACGCTGCGGCGCACCAAGGTCTGCCGGCGCTCCTGGCGCATGCGGATACCCAGCGTCGTGGTCTCGCCGAAGACCAGCCTGGCAAGCCGCGACGCATCTTCCGATCGCGCCAGCACGGTCAGCAGCATGCCGGGGCGGTTCTTCTTCATCTGCACCGGCGTCCCGAAGACTTCAAGCGCACCCTCGGCCAGCAGGCGTTCCATCACGTAGCCGAATACTTGCGGGTTCAGGTCATCGAGATTGGCTTCGAGGACGACGATCGTGTCCTCTGGAATTTCTGTAGAGGCAGCAGGCTGCGTCTCTAAAGCTTCACCGATCGTTAGCCGGACGACGTTGGGCTGGCCGGGCAGATCGCGCGAGCCTGCGCCGTAGCCTGTGGCGCCGATCTTCATCGCAGGGAAGGGAACGAAGCGCGTGCACAACGTCTTGACAATGGCAGCGCCCGTCGGCGTGACCAGCTCCGCATCCACGCCAGACGAGTACACCGGTGCCCCGCGCAGCAGTTCCACCGTCGCCGGCGAAGGCACGGGAAATCTGCCGTGCATGCACTCCACGGTTCCACCGCCGACATTGAGCGGCGAGCAGACCCACTCATCCACGCCCAGGGCCAGGCTACCGACCGCGGCGCAGACGATGTCTACTATCGCGTCCACTGCGCCGACCTCGTGGAAGTGAATCTTCTCCACATTGGTCTCGTGGATCTTGGCCTCGGCCTCGCCCAGCGCCCGGAAAATCCCTAGCGCGCGCGCCTGGCCCGCGGGTGGGACCTTCGTCTTAGAAATAATTTCGCGAATTTCCTTCAACCCGCGGTGAGTGTGCGGGCGAGACGCCCGCACGACAGCCGGCGAGTCACCCCATCGCGCCAAATTCGGGCGCGCTGGGGACCCCGGCGAGACGCCGGCGCTACTATGATTGTGCGTGTGCTCGTGCGACACCTGCTCACGCGGGAGGTCCTTTTCGTCGCCGACCCAGACGTCCACCTTGGTCGCTGAAATTCCGCTGCGCACGACGCGCAAAATCTCCAGGCGCGCGCCGAGGTTGAGCGCGGCCACGGTCTCTTCGAGCACACCCGCCGGCAAGCCGGCGTCCAGCAGCGCTCCCAAAAACATGTCGCCGCTGATGCCCGAAAAGCAGTCGAGATAGGCGATTCGCATGGCAAACACTCCGCGTGGCCGGTCGCAGACAAAGTTTCATCATAGGGAAGGGGGTGCCTCGCGGTCAAACCGGCGCGCCCAAGCGCGTTTGTTATAATTGGTTTTTTCTCAGCGACTTACGCGGACTTCCCGAGAGTGTATCTCCAATTCCAGAAACGTCTCGCCGAGCGCGTGCGGGATTTCCTGCGCGAGAAGTACCAGCTCGAGTTGGCCACGATGGTGGTCGAGCAGCCGCCGAGCACTCAGTTCGGCGAGTACGCGCTGCCGTTGTCGTTTGAACTCGCAAAGAGGCTGCGCAAGCCGCCGCGTAAGATCGCGGAGGAGATTGTTACCGGGCTGGGCGAGGTGCCCGGTTTTGAGAAGCTCGAGGTCGCCGGTGCGGGATACATCAACGCGCGCGTGAACCGCGGTGAACTGGCCGCCATGCTGGCCTCCGGCTCTGCGCCGACGCCGGAAATTCCGGGGAAGATCCTGGTCGAGCACACCAGCATCAATCCCAACAAGGCGGCGCATATCGGGCACCTGCGCAATGCCATCCTCGGCGACACCTTCGTGCGCCTGCTGCGCGCCCACGGCCGCTTGGTCGACGTGCAGAACTACATCGACAACACCGGCGTGCAGGTGGCGGACGTCGTGGTGGGCTTCATCCACCTGGAGAAGAAGTCGCGTGCCGAGATCGAGCGGCTCATCGCCTCCGATCCGCGTTTCGATTACACCTGCTGGGACCTCTACGCCCGCGTCACTCAGTGGTATCAGGAAAACGACGCGAACCTCAAGGTTCGCCTGGACTCCTTGCACGCCATTGAGCAGGGCGGGAACGAGCTGGCTGCGATCGCCGACGCGATCTCTACCACCGTTCTGCGCCGCCATCTCGAAACCATGCAGCGCCTCGACATCGAATACGACTTCCTGCCCCGCGAGAGCGAGATCCTGCACCTTCACTTCTGGAACCTCGCGTTCCAGCAAATGAAAGACAAGGGCGTGTTGTATCTCGAGACCGAGGGCAAGAATCAGGGCTGCTGGGTGATGGAGCGCGGCGGGCTCGACAAGCGCAAGGCGGAAGCGCTCGAAGAAGCTGAGCAGAACCAGAAGGTAATCGTGCGCTCGAACGGCACCGTCACCTATGTCGGCAAGGACATTGCCTATCATCTGTGGAAGTTCGGACTGCTGGGGCGCGATTTTGGCTATCAGCGCTTCTACCACTATCCGAGCGGCCGCGCGTGCTGGATCTCAGCCGAGCAGGGCGAAGCGGACCATCCCCACTTCGGTGATGTCGCCGAGATCTACAACGTCATCGATTCCCGCCAGCAGGACGCGCAGAACAACGTCATCGAGGCGCTGCGCGCGCTGGGCGCCACCGAGCAAGCCGACCACTACACGCACTTTTGCTACGACATGGTTGCGCTCACACCCCGTTGCGCCCAGGAGCTTGGCTATGAGCTGGCCGAGGACGATTGGGTCAAGCCCTACATCGAGATCTCCGGCCGGCGGGGCTTCGGCGTCAAGGCCGATGACCTGATCGACACGCTCATCGCTTCTGCGCAGAAAGAAGTGGACAGCCGGCATCCGGGGCTGGACAAGGCCGAACGCACGCACATCGCCACCGAGATCGCCGTCGGTGCGTTGCGCTACTTCATGCTCAAGTTCACCAAGAATTCGGTGATCGCCTTCGACTTCCGCGAGGCGCTCAGCTTCGAGGGTGAGACCGGTCCCTACGCGCAGTACGCCGTGGTGCGCGCCACCAACATCTTCCGCAAAGCGGGCGTTGAGCCGGAAGCGGCGCTGGCGGAGAGTATTGATTACGCAAGCTTCTTCTCAGGCGATGTCGGAGATGAGATTTGGGAGCTGTGGCTGACGGCTTCGCGGTTTACGCAGGTGATCGAGCAGTGCATCGGCACCACCGAACCGGCGCACATGGCGAAGTACGCGTTTCAGTTGGCGCAGGTCTTCAACAATTTCTATCACCGCCACCACATTCTGACCGAGCCAGACGAAGGGCGGAAGAAGTTTCTGCTGGCGACGGCCGCCGTGGTGCGGCGTGAGCTGATTCGGGCGCTGGCGGTGATGGGAATTACGGTCCCGCCCGTGATGTGAACTTCTCCGCGGTGAGAAGTTATCCCGCCATGTCCTTTACGAACTCGACAATCGAGCGCACGGCAATGCCACTCGGGCCCTGCGCGATCCAACTCTTGTTCTCCTCGGTCCAGGCGGTGCCGGCGATATCGAGGTGGATCCAGGGGATGTCCTCGACGAATTCCTTCAGGAACATGGCGGCGGTGACGGCGCCGCCGTAGCGCCCGCCGCTGTTCTTGATGTCGGCGATGCCGGAGCGGATGAGCTCGCGATACTCGTCGTCGAGCGGCATGCGCCACATCTTTTCGCCGGCGCGCCGTTCGGCCCGTTCGAAGCGCGCGTACATCTCATCGTTGTTGGCGAAGACCCCGACGTTCACCCCAGCCAGCGCCACCACCACCGCGCCGGTCAGCGTGGCGGCGTCGATCAGGTGGGTGGCGCCGAGCTGGCGCGCATAGGCGAGTCCGTCGGCCAGCACCAGGCGGCCTTCGGCATCGGTGTTGATGATCTCGATCGACTTGCCGCTCATGGCGATCTGCACATCGCCCGGCTTCTGCGCTTTGCCGGACGGCATGTTCTCGGTGGCGCAGACGATGCCGACGACTTTGATTTTGGCCTGGAGCAGCGCGATGGCGCGCATGGCGCCCAGCATGGCCGCGCCACCCGCCATGTCGTACTTCATCTTTTCCATGCCGTCGGCCGGCTTGATGGAGATGCCGCCGGAATCGAAGGTGATCCCCTTGCCCACCAGGCCGAGCACCGGTTTTTCCGGCGCGCCCGGCGGCGAGTATCGCATCACGATCAGTTGCGGTGGTTCGTCCGAGCCCTGGGCCACGCTCCAGAACGCGCCCATCTTCAGCTCGCGGATCTTCTCCGGGCCGAACACCTCAATGGTCAGGTGCGGCGAGTTGACTTCCTCCACCATCTTGCGGGCGCGCTCGGCGAGCATCGTCGGGGTCATGCGGTTACCCGGCTCGTTGACCAGTTCGCGGGTGAAGTTCTGCGACTCGCCCACGATGCGCGCATCGGCGAGCGCCTTCTCCAGCGCAACGTGATCGGCGCTTGCGGGCGCGAGCAGCGTGAGTTCCCCGATGTGCTGGTCTTTGCGGTCGCTCTTGTATGTATCGGAGTCGAAGTCCCCGACCCACGCACCCTCGACCGCGGATTTCACTGTATCAGCCGCACCCGTCGCCATTTCCGGCAGCACAAAGGCCAGCGAGCGGATCTGTTTAGGCTTGAGGTAGCGCAGGGCCGTCCCCACTAGCTTGCGCAGCTCGGAGGACGAAAAATCCTTCGCCTTGCCGCCACCGACCAGCAGCAACCGCTTCGCTTTCAGGCCCTGCGGCCGGTGGATGACGGTGGTCTCGAACATCTTCCCCGACACTTCGCCGCCCGCCAGCAGATCGGCGGCCGCGCTTGCGACGGCTTGATTGCCGCCAAGGATGGCGGGCGCGGGCTTGTCCTTTTCGCCACGGTCGACTACAACGACGGCCAGGCATTCAGAGTCAAACTCTGCAGGATTGGAGTAGGAGAGCGCTGTCTTCATCTGTCGACCTCAAGCTGATTGGGCATTCTGGTGAGTGAAGATCTCAACTTCTCCGCCGCGGATTCACGCGGAGCAACGCGGATTTTAGAAATGATCTTGATCCGTGTCCGTCCGCGTTTATCCGCGGCGAAATTAATTCACATGTTTCCCGACTTCTGGCTGCGGGCGATGGCTTCGCGAGCCTCGCGGTCGGCGGTGCGTCGGCGTTCGGTCTCACGCTTGTCCCAGAGCTGCTTGCCGCGAGCCAGCGCCAGTTCGACTTTGACCCGGCCATTCTTGAAATACAGCCGTGTAGGGATCAGCGTCAGGCCCTTCTGCTGGGTTTGGCCGGTGAGCTTGCGCAGTTCGTCCTTGTGGATCAGCAACTTCCGGGTCCGGGTGGCTTCGTGTTGCGAGTATCCGGCATTCTCATAGGGTCCGATGTGGGCGTTGAGTAACCAAAGTTCTCCGTCCTTTGCCAGTCCGTATGCGTCTTTCAGGTTGGCCCGTCCAGTGCGAATTGATTTAACCTCGGTACCATGTAAGACTATGCCGGCCTCGAACCGCTCCAGCAAGTGATAGTTGTGAGCGGCAGCCCGATTGACGGCAGCGTCGCGCTCGCCCGTGGCCGTGGGGTCACGGCGCGGCTGTTTCTCCGGACTTGGCCGGACCTGGTGCGTGGGCTGGCGAACCATCACGTCATTCCCCGCATCTAAGATGCTACCACAGTTGAAGATAGCGACCGAGAACGGCTGCGGCACCGGTGCTATAATCGCTCGGCCAAGCCAATCTGATAATCGTTTGACTCGGGGATAAACAGCATTCTTGAGGTACGAGAGCGGCAAGCCAACCCGACCAAGGAGTCCGATGAGTCGCTTTACGCGGGCTGCAAGTCTGTTCCTCGCCCTCTTCTTGCTGTTGCCCGCAGCCGAGCCTGCTGACCAGGCCAAGAAGCTTTACGAGCAGGGCAAAGCCGCTGAGGCCCGTGAGAACTACGAGGCGGCCTACGATCTTTACAGCAAGGCCTTTGAACTGAAGCCGGCTGATATCCGCTACAAATCCGCGGTCTACCGCATGCGCTTCCTGGCGAGCGCTTCGTACGTCCATCGCGGGCAGAAGCTGCGCGACGATGGCAGACTCGAGGACGCGCTGGTGCTGTTCGAGAAGGCTTACATGGTCGATCCCGCCAGCGACATCGCGCAGCAGGAGATCAGGAAGACCAAGGCCATGATCGACGCCAAGGGCGGCGGCGCCAAGCCAAAGTCCATGTCGCCGATCCGCAAGCGTCTCGAGGAAGCCCAGGAGCCGGTGGAACTGGCCCCCATTTCCAACGTTCCGATCACGCTGAAGCTCACCGAAGACAGCAAGGTGATCTACCAGACCATCGGCAAGCTGGCGGGGCTGAATGTGCTGTTCGATCCCGACTACACCTCGCGCCGCGTCTCGGTTGAACTCAATGGTGTCACCCTCGATCAGGCCCTGGAGGTAGTGGCGCTGGAATCGAAGACCTTCTGGCGCCCGGTCACTCCTAACACCCTCTTCGTGGCCAGCGACACCATCGCCAAGCGCAAAGAGCTGGAGCAGAACGTCATCAAGACCTTTTACCTGAGCAATGTGTCCTTACCTACGGAACTGCAGGATATGGTGAACGCCATTCGCAGCATCCTGGAGGTCAGTCGCATCCAGCAGTTACCCACGCAAAAAGCCATTGTGGTGCGAGGCACTCCTGACCAGGTAGCGTTGGCGGAAAAGCTGATCACCGACATCGATCGGGCGAAGCCCGAGGTGATCATTGACGTGGTGGTGATGCAGGTGACCCGTGATTTTATCCGCGACCTGGGTATTCAGCCGCCGGCCAGCGCGACCGTCGCCCTGACCAGCGGCTTAACCACCACCACCACCACGGGTACCACAACCACCGGTAATACCACCACCACCTCGCAGCCGAACACCATCAGCCTGAACCAGTTCAACAACCTGACAGCCAACAATTTTCTGGTAACTATCCCGCCAGCTACCGCGAATTTCCTGTTCAGCAATGCCGATACCAAAATCATTCAAAGTCCGCGGGTGCGGGCCTCCGACGGACAAAAGGCTTCGCTCAAAATCGGTGATCGTGTGCCGATCGCCACGGGCTCGTTTCAGCCCGGCATCGGTGGGGTTGGCATCAATCCCCTCGTCAATACCCAGTTCCAGTACATTGATGTGGGTGTGAACGTGGACATCACGCCGCAGGTGCACGCCAACCGCGAAGTTTCAATGAAGGTGACCATCGACGTTTCCGCGGTGACTTCTCAAGTCAACATCGGCGGCATCCAGCAGCCGGTGATCGGCCAGCGCAAGATCGAGCACGAGGTCCGGCTCAAGGAAGGCGAAGTCAACCTGATGGGTGGGATCCTCTCAGATCAGGACATCAAGAACTGGAGCGGCATTCCTGGTGTGGGACAGATCCCGATATTGCGCTACTTCTTCGCCAGCGAGCACACCGAGAAGCACCAGACAGAGATCGTTTTTGCGCTGATTCCTCATATCGTTCGCGGCTCCGAGCTGACCGTGCTGAACGAAAAGGCGCTGGACGTGGGCACCGCGACATCCATCGAGCTGCGGCGGAAGATTGAGAGCCCGGGCGGCGGGGTCCCGCAGGGCTCCGTGTTCCAGCCCCGGACCTCGCAACCGCAGCCCGCCGGCGCGATGCAGGGCCAGAATCCTCCGGCAGCCGCACCTGCTTCGCAGGGTGCTATGCCGCAACCGCCGGCCCCGGTGCAGCCGATACAGCAGCCGGCGCAGCCTGGGAACCTGCCCGGGCCCCCCGCCGGTCCGATCGCCTTTACCTTCGATCCCTCAACCCTGTCGCCAGCAGCCGCGAGCACCTTCGCTCTTAACGTCGCACTCACTGGCGGGCAGGACGTCTTCTCCGTTCCTCTACAGATCAGCTACGATCCCAAGCTGCTGCAATTGGTGAACGTGTCCAACGGTTCCTTCCTCTCGCAGGACGGCCAGCCGGTGGCGCTGGTGCATCGCGACGATCCCGCCGCCGGCACGCTGCAGGTGACGGCCACGCGCCCGCCTGCTTCGGGCGGCGCCTCGGGGCAGGGTACCGTGCTTACCTTGACGTTCCTCGCCAAAGCACCTGGCCAGGCGACGGTGGCGATCACGAGGCCTGGGGCACGCAACTCCAGCGGCCAGGTGATTCCGGCATCAGGAGGCCAGGCCAGCGTTACGGTCCACTGATGCGGGCGGGAGCGAGAGGTGCTCTGAAGACACCGGTATCTTTCGCCTTCAGGGCTGAAGCCGGGTGCTCCCACGGGCGTCGTCACCAACGCGGCTGGTATCACTCGGTACTGGATGCTAGGCACTAAAGTGAAGGTGCCGTGGTATCCACTCGGTACTCGGTACTAGGTACTCGGTACTTAGAACAGGCTGCTAGAATAATTTTATGCAGTGGTCGTTCCGCATACAGGCCGGCGAATGGCGATCGCGCGGGGTCACGCTGATCGAGTTGATCATCGCCATTACCATTCTCATGATCCTCACCGGCGCCGCCGTCCCTGTGGCCCGGGTGCAGATCAAGCGGGAGAAAGAAGCCGAGTTGCGCCGCGACCTGTGGGAGATGCGTGACGCCATCGACCACTACAAGGACTTGGCGGACCGCAACGCTTTCCAGATCAAGGTGGGCAGCGAGGGCTATCCCCCTGATCTGGAAACCCTGGTCAAAGGCGTGGACTCCCAGGGCAAGAAGATCCGCTTCCTGCGCCGCATTCCCGTGGATCCCATGACTGGCACGGCGGAGTGGGGGCTGCGCTCGATGCAGGATGATCCCCAGTCCACCTCATGGGGCGGGCAGAACGTCTTCGACGTGTACACCAAGTCCACCGGCACGGCCCTGGACGGAACCAAGTATTCGGACTGGTAATGGCGAAAAGGTTCAACAAGGAAGCGCCGAGTACCGAGTACCAAGTACCAAGTATCAGACACCGATCTCCGAACTCGCAACTCGGTACTCGCAACTCGGTACTCGGTACTCGCTATTCGGTATTTGGATTCACGCTGATCGAGCTGATGATCGTGATCACCATCATCATGATCCTGGCGTCGATCTCGATCCCAATCTACCTGAACTCGATCGTGCACGCCAAGGAAGCCGTGCTGCGCGACGACTTGTTCACCATGCGTTCGGTCATCGACCAGTACACGCTGGACAAGCAGAAAGCGCCTCAGTCGCTTCAGGACCTGGTATCGGCCGGATATTTAAAGGCCATTCCCAAGGATCCCTTCACCAATTCCGCCGATACCTGGCAGGTGACCAGCGACGACACCCTGATGGATCCCAGCCAGACCGCGCCCGGCATCACCGACGTGCACTCCGGCGCCAGCGGCGTCGGCGCCGACGGCACTGCCTATAGCTCGTGGTGACGTAGCGCCGGCGTCTCATCAGGAGCAGGGAACAGGGGGCAGGGAGCAGAAATTCCTTAACTTTGCCGCCGCTGCCTCTTGCCCCTGCTTCCTGCTTCCTCCGATTGCGCCGGCCTGCCTCCGCGCACTACCATCTTCTTATGCCGGTTGAGACGGAAATCAGCTCTTACACCCCCATCAAAGCGCCCCGCGGTACGCGACTTTCCTGCAAGTCATGGGCGCAGGAAGCCGCCATGCGCATGCTCATGAACAACCTCGACGAAGAGGTTGCCGAGCGTCCGCAAGATTTGGTGGTGTATGGCGGACGTGGCAAGGCTGCGCGCGACTGGCCGTGCTACCGCGCCATCGTCGCTGCTCTGAAAGCGCTGGAGAACGACGAAACCCTGCTGGTGCAGTCGGGCAAGCCGGTGGGCGTCTTCCGCACCCACGAATACGCTCCCCGCGTGCTCATCGCCAACTCCAACCTGGTCGGCCACTGGAACAACTTCGAGAGGTTCACCGAGTTCGAGCGCATGGGCCTCACCATGTACGGACAGATGACCGCCGGCTCGTGGATCTACATCGGCTCGCAAGGCATCATCCAGGGGACATTCGAGACGTTCGCGGCGGCGGGCCAGAAGCACTTCCACTCCGGCCTCGAGGGCAAGCTGATTGTCTCCGGCGGCATGGGCGGCATGGGCGGGGCGCAGCCGCTGGCCGCCACCATGGCCGGGGCGGCGTTCCTCGGCATCGAGGTCGATCCCGAGCGCATCAAGAAGCGCCTCAAGAGCGGCTACTGCGACTTCATGGTCAACTCGTTCGATGAGGCGTTGCGCATCCTGAAGAACGCGGTACGCAAGAGGGAGGCGGTCTCGGTCGGGCTGGTGGGAAATTGCGCCGACGTTGTTCCGGAACTGGCGGCGCGCGGCGTGCTGCCCGACATCCTCACCGACCAGACCTCGGCGCACGATCCACTGAATGGTTACATCCCGCAAGGGCTGTCGGTAGAGCAGGCGGCCGACCTGCGCCAGCGCGCTCCCAGGGAATACGTTGAGCGTGCGCTCGACTCCATCGCGCGCCACGTCGAGGGCATGCTGGCGTTGCAGAAAATGGGCGCCGTCACCTTCGACTACGGCAACAACATTCGCACCATGGCCTTCCAGCGCGGAGTCAAGAACGCCTACGATTTTCCGGGATTCGTGCCGGCCTACATCCGTCCGTTGTTTTGCGATGGCCGCGGGCCGTTCCGCTGGGTCGCGCTCTCAGGCGAGCCCTCGGATATCGCCGTCACCGACCAGCTTGTGCTCGACTTGTTTCCTGAGAACCGCATTCTTAGCCGCTGGATCGCGCTGGCCCGCAAGCGGATCAAGTTCCAGGGGCTGCCGGCGCGCATCTGCTGGCTCGGGTACGGCGAGCGAGCGCAATTCGGTTTGGCGATCAACGAGCTGGTAAAGAGCGGCAAGATCAAGGCGCCCATCGTGATCGGCCGCGACCACCTCGATACCGGCTCAGTCGCCTCGCCCTTCCGCGAAACGGAGAGCATGAAAGACGGCTCTGACGCGATTGCCGACTGGCCGCTGCTCAACGCGCTGCTCAACACGGCCAGTGGAGCGTCGTGGGTCTCTATCCACAACGGCGGTGGTGTGGGCATTGGATATTCGCAGCACTCTGGCCAAGTCACCGTGGCCGATGGAACCGATGCCATGGCCAAGCGCATCGAACGCGTGCTGACCAATGATCCGGGGATTGGCGTGGCTCGGCATGCTGACGCCGGATATGAGGAGGCCATCGAGTTTGCCGAGAAGACCGGCATCAGGATTCCGATGAGAAAATGACTACTTGCCACCGAGCCGCAGAGACACGCAGAGAATCGGCAGAGGAACGGCATGTCTAAAGCCATGCCCCTCCGAAAGCCGAGTGAATCCGCCCTGCTTCTCGTCAACATCCGCCAGCTTCTCACCCTGGCCTCCGCTGCGCAGGTGCCTCGGCGGGGCCGCGACCTCGGCGACCTCGGCCTGATCGAAGACGGAGCCGTTCTCTCCATTGGCGGCAAGATCGTCTCGGTGGGCAAGACCAAAGACGCGCTGGGTGACTCCTGGATCAGGAGAAACCGCAAGAAGATTCGTGAGATCGATTGCACCGGCAAGGTCGTGCTTCCTGGATTCGTCGATTCCCACACGCACCCGGCATTCACCGCGCCCCGGCTTGTGGACTTTGAACAGCGCATCTCCGGTGCGACGTACGAGCAGATCGCCGAGGCCGGAGGCGGCATCCGCTCCAGCGTGGAAGGCGTGCGCAAGGCGACTCGCGCTGCGCTGGCGAGGCATGTTGTTTCCGCGTTCAACCAGATGCTGGCGCAGGGCACAACCACGGTCGAAGCCAAGTCGGGCTACGGGTTGAACCTCGATGCGGAGCTCAAGTCGCTGGAAGCGATCAACGATGCTGCCCGCGAATGGCCTGGCACCGTAGTGCCAACGTTGCTGGGCGCGCACGTGGTACCGCGTGAGCATGAAGGACGCGATGACAGGTATGTGCGCATCGTCTGCAGGGAGATGATCCCGCGCGCGGCGGAAGGCAAACTGGCACGCTTCGTGGATGTCTTCTGCGACCGCGGCGCATTCAGCCCGGCGAGCGCCGAGTACGTGTTTCTTGCCGCGCGTGAGCATGGGATGGGCGTGCGCGCTCACGTTTGCCAGCTCAGCCATTGCGAGATCGCGCCCCTGTTGAAATACGATCCCGCCTCGCTCGACCACATGGACTGCGTCGAGGATGACGACATCGCCGCTCTTGCCGCGCAATCAACCCTCTCGCCCGCGTATCAGACCGTAGCCACCCTCGTCCCGGGAGCGAACCACTTCCTCGGACTGGGACACTTTCCCGACGCGCGCCGGCTGATCGACTCCGGCGTGCCGGTTGCGCTGGCCACAGACTACAATCCCGGAACGTCGCCCACTGCCAGCATGCCGTTCGCGCTCTCGCTGGCATGCACGCACATGAAGATGACGCCGGCCGAGGCCATTGCCGCGGCCACCATCAACGGCGCGCACGCGTTGCGCCTGGCTGAACGCAAGGGAAGCATCGGGCCGGGCAAGGACGCCGATCTGGCCATCTTCGATGTGAGCGACTATCGAGAGATTCCGTACTGGATCGCGGCTGATCGCTGCGATGCGGTTATTGTCGCCGGTATGGTGAAAGCAACAGGGAGCAGCCAATAGCGAAGAGGATCTTCACACTCCCTACTCCCTACTCCCTACTGCCTTGCCGCAGGCGTCGCGGATCTCGCGCCAAAGCTCGTCGCGTCCTTCCCCCGTGCGGGCGGAGAAGCGGGCAATGCGGTCGACACCGAACACCTGCTGCAGTCCCTCCAGAGCCGTGCGCAGCGTGTTTCCGGAGAGGCGGTCCGCCTTGGTGGCTACCACCAGAAGGTTGCGTTGCCTGTCGCGCAGCCAGTCGACCAGTTGCCTGTCGCTATCCTGAGGAGGCACGTTACAGTCCACCAGCACGATGGAGAGGCCGAGCGTGGGGCGGTGCTCGAGGTACGGCTCGATGAACTTCGCCCACTCGGCCGTGACCTCGCGCGGCAGGCGCGCATAGCCGTATCCAGGAAGATCGGCGAAGAACATGGCCGGGCGCGGCTTTCCGGGCCAGCGGATTTCGTAGAAGTTGATGGTGCGCGTTCGTCCCGGCGTGGAGCTGGTCTTGGCGATCTTTGTGCCCAGCAGGGCATTGATCACGCTCGATTTTCCCACGTTGGAGCGGCCCAGGAATGCTATTTCCGGCGCCGAAGCGGCGGGGAAGCGGGTCTCGTCCGATGCCGCCAGCAAGAACCGGGAGACAACCTTCATGGCACCAGTTTGCAGGTTCCTCGCGCAGCTTGCAACTGGGTCCCCGGCAAAAATCAGCGCCAGCCAATCGGCCCCACGTGGAAACCGCCCGTCCGCTTCGTGGGCCCCCGGCCTGTCTCCAGCCCATAAAAAATCCCTCGTCACATGCGAGGGATTTGCAGTTCGCAAAGCGTACGTGAATCAGGCGGCTTTGGTCGCCGCCAGCGCATTCAGGCTGCGCAGGGTGCAACGGATGATGCCATTCACGTCCTGGCTGGAGCACATGTCGCTGGCGCCGGCTTCGAGCGCCGCGGCCCACATCTCCTCATCGGCGCAGCGGTGGGTGCACACGATGGTGGTCTTGCGGTAAGTCTCGTGCAGGTCCGCGACACCGGGCAGGTCAATCAGCTCCAGGTCGACGATGGCGGCATCGGCCTTGTTCTTGGGAATGGCTTCCCGCAACTCTTCCAGCGAGCGCGCCACGGCCACGGATCGAAAGTGGTCGTAAAGAGAAGCGGCGAGATGTTCGGCGTTGCGGGCGTCCAACTGGGCTACGACAACGTTGAGCGCTCTCATGGCATGCTTCCTTATGGGGGTAAGGGGCCTGGCACCATGCCAATGCCGAGCCGTGACCGTGCTGCGGTCGCGAAACCGCAGGCATGCTTTATGAACGCCGTTACTTCTTCGGGTTGCTTTCCCGCGCCAGGCTGGCGTCGAAAGGCTCGGGCTGCAGCTTCCCGTTCTGCTTCAACAGTATCTCTACTTTTCCTTCCGCCGCCTCCAGCTGCTTGCGGCAGGAAGCGGAGAGTGCTATGCCTTCTTCGAACAGTCCCAGCGCCTTCTCGAGGGGCAGTTCCCCCTTCTCCAGTTCGTCTACGATCTTCTCCAGGCGCTGGAGGCACTCTTCAAATTTCGGCAAGCTCGACTCCTTTTCCATTTTAGTTCAGGTCCAGACGAGTCGAGCGTGTAAAATTTTGTCACGGTTCCCGGAAGCGAACATTCCATGCTGCAATGCAGGATTTATTCCGAAATTGGAACCGCGGATTCCCGCCCTGGCAGGCTGCTAAGAAACTCCGGGTGGGGCTTGTTTTGAAGGGGCGTGGCTTCAGCCACGCCGAAGAAGCCCTTTAATTCTGTCATTCCGAGGGGCTTCAGCCCCGAGGAATCTTGGTTTTGTCCCCGCCGTCGAGACTGTTTGAGCAGCGGCCTAGACCGCCGCGGTGCTGCGCGAGGAACCCAGAGCGTCGATGACGTCGAGGGCCGCCGGATAGCGTCCCAGAGGCGCGCTCACCTGCGCTCCCTGCACCAGGTCGCGGATGGCCAGCAGCATCTCGCGCGCGATGGCCACGCCCTCCGAACGCGCCGCGTCGGCGCCCCGGCTGCTCGCGGCCGCCATGCGTTCCAGGATGGAATCAGGCACCGAAACCCGCAGCTCGTTCTTCATGAACTCGGCATTGCGCACGCTCACCAGCGGCCAGATGCCGGCCACCACGGGAATGCGGCAATGCTCGATGCGCCGCAGGAACTTCTCCAGCAAGGCTACGTCAAATACCGGCTGGGTGACGGCATATTCAGCCCCGGCTTCCACCTTGTATTCGAAGCGGCGGATCTCCTCGTCGATGTTGGGCACGCCGGGGTTGGCGCCCACCCCGACCACAAAGCCCGCAGCCGTACCGATAGGGTTGCCCCCGAGGTCGAGGCCGTTATTCAGGTTGTGCACGATGTTGATGAGTCCGATGGCGTCCACATCG